>Ga0065711_1003000_pt1 | contig 42004 bp, 27 predicted proteins | sample Hoacrofraction12_FD_59098 | JGI IMG/M metagenome (GOLD analysis project Ga0065711, IMG submission 59098) | Hoatzin crop microbial communities from Cojedes, Venezuela - Epithelial fraction 12 v2 (version 2) | ecosystem: Host-associated > Birds > Digestive system > Esophagus > Crop | place...
TAGGTGACCCTGCTTTGGCAGGGGGGTTGGACTAGATGACCCACAGAGGTCCCTTCCAACCCCTACCATTCTGTGATTCTGTGATTCTGTGATTCTGTGTCAGAAGAGATCAGATACGAAGAATACTGTGTGTACCAGATGTGGACAAACAGACGCATGAACATTCAGGTTGAACTTTGAGAAGGTGGGAAGGAACATGGTAGCAGTTAGCAGTGGGGAGGTGCAGCTCATTTACCTTGCCCAACCCAACTGAGACACGAATGCACCAGGAGGTGTCAGCCCTTTGTAGGGCACAAGAAGATACTTGTAGAAATGTAATCTACAGATTGATAGGTGGTTACAGTAGGTTTTCTTCTGCTTTGCTCTGTTGGGTGGTAGAGGAGCTGGTTTTCTGGGAATGGGTAAATCTCTCTGCAGATGCCTCATCTGTGCCGCTCACTGCAGATTTGGGTTGCTTTATGAGTAGTGGTGGAAACGCATCACTGGATTGGGAAGGTGACACACGTCCTGTTCTTGAGCAGACTCAATAATAGCATTTGCTTTGCACAATGCCATGAAATTTCTCGTGAAAAGGACTTCAGACATGCTGTGTGTAACGACATTCAACATTTGTGCTGTAAGACCATGATGCCTCAGTAAGAGACAGCCATGGCACCAAGACACCTGACAGGCATCACTGGTAAAAATTAGCTGTTCATGCTTCTAATCTAGTTTTTGCTCTGGGGATGAGAGAGCTAGAATCAAGTGACAACTGATAGATGCTCAGTCATCACATCACTTCATGTCCAGGCCTTAACAATACAACAGAAAAAACTGGGAAAAGGTGTACAGCAAAACTGGAAAGAAAAATAAGTAAATATCAGAAGGACAATCTGTTAATCTTTGTTGCTTCTTCTATCAAAGGAAGGAACATAATCCAAATGTATGCCTGATGAGACTGAGGATGAGAAATTTCCTTTCACAGAGGCAGGGGTCATCAGCCTTCACTGACACAGAGCAAGCACATGCAACCAATCCTACAAACTAAGAAATACACGTTTTCCTTGAAAGCTCTTTATTGAGGGAACATTGATGTTGTCACCAACTCAGAGTAAACATAAACCTAGATCTGAATTTCAGACATACAATTTAAGCATATAACTTGAGCTACAGATGTAGGGGTTCGTTTTGCCATTTGACAGTAATCCTGAAACTAAGGCTAATGTTGACACTTAAGTCAGCTATAGACAGTGACTCCGGCACTAAACTGTGTTGCATACCCTATATGTTGTGAAATGATGGTAAGCAATCTGTATGAGGTCTTTGTTTCTTCCTGTGTCCTGAAATCTAGCAATTAAATCATGTCTATATACCTTTAAAAGTCCAGATAAAGACAGATGGGATTTTTGACACTTTAGCCAATTTTTATTCACATCCATGAAGTCGTCAGCAAGGGCACAAGACTGCCTTAATTTGGCTCTAATGTAATGCAACTGCTATTTCGTTGCAGATACCATTGACAAGAAAAAGGCTTGCTGCTCAGTATCTCCAAAGAGGAAAGAAACATAAGTTACAGCCTCTAAAGCTGGAGGAGGAAAGAGATCCTGATTTCAGCCACTTTTTTGACACCAGTCATGTAGGTGCACACTATTACAGAATTTCTCTCCCTGCATGATTCATTTTGTGGTAGGTGCAGAGTGTGATCCAATATACAGAGAGAATGGGAGGAGAACAGTTCGGCATTAAGGACGGTTCATTTGAGTGAAGATCTGAATATGCACGATGACAACCAAAAGTCAATAATTAGAATTAAGAATAAAAACTTTATTAACAGACTGATTTTAACTAGTAAGGAGTTAATCTGAAAGGTGAGTGGTTTCTTCTGCTTTCAGGACTACAACAAAGACAAGAACTTTGGAAATGCATTCCTGCTACCTTGGATTTAAAATCAAACAGTTTAAATGTATTGTATGAATTAAATAAAAAGTCTAGTTTTACAGAAACCTGAATGGTCTGAAGCTGTGTTTAGAGCACAGGGACTGTCAGTGTGGTGTCGGGGCTTTTGGCTGCTTATCTTCCACTTGGGAGTCTTGGGATGGTCCAAGCTGGGTTGAACTGTACAGAATTCATGTTTCTTAGACATAGGCTGCCAGTCTGATTTATTAGCTCTAAAAAGGCCCTGACATTATCATCTCCTGGCCCCTCATCCCAGGGAAACTGTGGTGGGTGGCAGAAAGCAGCGTCTTCCTTTTTGCAAACCATTCTATCATCTGCTCAGCCCAGAGCATAATATGGCCTCTGATTATTTTCTTGGCCTTGAACTGCATGATTCATTAACAACAGTTACTGTTTAATAAAGAAGATGTGTATGCAAGCTGATAACACTAAAAGATTAACCACAAAAACATCGTATTGCCAAGTCATGTCACATATGCTATTGAAGTCAGTGCACGTGATGTATTCCTTTTAGCTTTGCAGCTTGCCAGGTCCCCCTTTTGAGGCCCTAAACTTCATCCTAAACCTCTTATTTATGCCTCAGCAGTCTGGAGAACCCAGGATCTGTTCCTGAGTGGGGTTCCTCTGCTCTCAAAGCTACTTATGGGAGCAGCCTCTCCCATAAACCCCCCTTCTGACTCTTTAGCCTTTGACCATAGCCTTAATACATCCATTTTGAAGGCATCACCAAGGCTGTGAGATATGTGGCTGAGCTGCTGAGGAAGCGTGGGACGTGTCAGTGGGTGGATTTTCCACAGAGTGCTTAGATGCACTTTCACTTTATTCTGCTTTAGACAAAAAAGGAATTTTAAAGACTTCTACGACTTAGATGTGGTGCGCTCTTCCTAGATTATCTTTGTCTTCAGCAGTGTTGAAGGTGTACAGCTTGTGGTTTGGCTTCTGTCCTTGAATCATTCTGCAGCTGCGCCCAGGCTCCTGTGGAAAAAAAAAAAAAGCCAGCTGAAATAAATACTGCCCATCTTTCTCAGCTTCTTGTGCATCTCTCTATAGCAAATTTGGGCTATCAGAGAAAATGTTCCTCCCTGTGCCTTTGAAAATTGCAGACACTGAATTAGAGGGTTTCGTCAGTGAACAGACGAAGAGAGCTTTTATTTATTTTGGGGGCAGACAGGAACAAGTCTGTGGCATGAAGCTAAACAGAGCCTCTCCAAACCTGGTCGGATGCAGTCACATTCCTCTGCTCCTTTCCCATGTTAAGAAGTCGGGGCTATATCTTGGTGAACTAGCTGGTCGTCAGATACTCGCAGGGGTTCTCCTGCTGTGGCCTTTAAATCTGATACCCTCGCAGCTTCTGAAGCCAGAGACACATTTCCCTTCCACTACTACTGTTCTGATGACAATTTTTATTATTTGTAAATATTTCTTCAGAGAATCACAGAATGGTAGGGGTTGGCAGGGACCTCTGTGGGTCATCTAGTCCAAATCCCCTGCCAAAGCAGGGTCACCTAGAGCAGGCTGCACAGGATCTTTTCCAGGTGGATTTTGAATATCTCCAGGTAAGGAGAATCCACAGCCTCTCTGGGCAGCCTGTTCCAGTGCTCCATCACCCTCAAAGTAAAGACATTCTTCCTCATGTTCAGCTGGAACTTCCTGTGCTTCAGTTTGTGCTCGTTGCCCCTTGTCCTGTAATTTCTTCACGCATTCCTTTACGTGTGTGTGTGTCTGTATGTTCCATCCAAATTAACTTTTCTTCAGCATCAAGAAGTCCATCTCCAATTGCTAAATAGCCTGTCAGACCAAATTATATGAATGCATGTACTGTATAAATACATGTACTATATATACAGATGTAGTCTCACATCTTTCTTGTACATATTTAAAACGGCATTCCTCCCCTAATTTCTCATGCGTAGCATGATCTTCCTTTAAAAGTTCCTATACATATCCCAGTTTCTGTTAACGGCTGGGCTTCTATCACATTGAAACCACAATTTGACATGTTCCCCTATGTTCATCTCTTTCAGTGTTTGTGCTTTTATCTTTTTTGGCTGCTGCCTTGCATGTTAAATCTAAATCACGAAAGAGACACAGCACCTTACACAGGGATTCTTGGTTCACAAATAGGTTCTAATCATGATGTAAAAAATGATAAATGAATATTTCTTTAAGCGATTTATTCCTCGTGGCTTTGAAAGTGAGGTCTTGTTTTTTAAAAAGGAAAGAATAATTAGGTCGAAAGAAAGAAAAGGTTATGTGTTGGATCATTTTGCAAACCAAAAAGTGGCGTTCTCAGAAGGAAGATCTATTGTCATATGACAGACTGAAAGTGTTTCATGCTGCCTAAAATGAAAAGCAAGTAGATTAATTTCCAGACAAAAAAAAGAAAAGATGACTGATTTCAACAGTTTTGTCCAAGGTTCAATTCTGTGAAATTGCTGGGCCTTTGAGGTTCAGTGAAAGACCATGTTAGGAGTGAACATGCTGAGCACCTTTGAAAATCAAGTCCATAAGGTCCCCTTTGAGACCAGATATATAGCAGATTAGGAATGTTAATGTAACGTGTTATATTCCTTCTTCATAAAAAAGATCTCTTTCAGGATCTGTTTGGCAAGCCAAAACATGAGAAGCTTTATTTATTGTCTTCACTGATGTTTCCTCTTGGATGACAAAGAATTTATGCAAGCAGCTATTGTATTCTTACGTTTTTTATTTATCTCCTTTTCACTCACTGAACAAAACAGTTTGGATTTGAGCTACCTGAAAATAATGCAATGTATAGCTCACTGTAAATTCATGTACTCCCCAGGAAAACAAACAGCTGTCGGTATCACTTGAAATGTCTTGAAGGAAAGTGTGTTACTGAGTTTAATTGCTATCATTTAAGCTATTTGATACATTTGGTGACCTAGTTCATGTGGAATTCAAGTGCTTTTACCTTGCCAGATTTTACTCCCTACTTGGTCAGTGCCCATTTACTGCTGCTTCTCCAGGCCAACACGGGTGCTTGCCAATAAAGTGAAGTCTGCAATGTCCTTTAAACAGCGAGATAAGGGATATGTTATTCTTGAGCAAGCTTTGGCAGAGAAGACAGCATTATAACTTTACTATGATTACAACACCTGGGTTATTGCAGTTTTATTGGATGTAACATTTACAGTCAATTTATACACAGCTACTTCTGAAGTTACTAGTACAGCATACCCAAAATCTTGCTAATTCTAAGGATTATTGTATGAGGGACTTGCTTGAAGAATCTTTTTTTTTCTGAAATTAGTATTTTTTTGAGATTTCCTTTGGAATAATATTTTACAGATACTTCACTTCCTCAGGGAGCCTCCCTACAAGATGTTAAAATAGGATTTCATTAACAGTATTCACAGGGAAGGTGAGCAGCACTGTGCCTTCCTTACCTTAGGGATACAGAAGTGATGAGTGCTCTCACAGCACGAGAATCACCTTCTGACAAGAGTACTTACTTTTTATACCAGTCCCCCATGAGACTAGCCAGACTTTTTCAGACCTAGAGTTCGTCTAGCCCAGTGTAGCTGTCTCCAGCAATGGAGACGAGTTGCCATATGAAGCGTAAACACGCTCCAAGTGTAAATGTATCTCTGAGTCTGTGATTCTGTGATATTACTTCCCTGACCTTCCCCCAGCCTCCAGTCGTTTTTCAGCCTAGGGAATTTCCTGCATCCGATTAGTTTGTTTAATCAGTAACCCTCACTTTCAAGTATATGCCATTGAACTTACTTTTTTTAAAAAAATACAAAAACATCGAGGTTGGAATTGTTGCATGAACAACTGCTTCCTTTTGGTTTGAACCCAGCACTTTGCTTGGTGGCCCGTAGCACCTGCATTCAGGCAGAGTGGACTTTTAGCTCCAGGCCACTTTCACCTGTAGAACTTGTCACATCTCCCCAGGTCACCTTGCCCAGACTGCAGAGTCCAAGCATACACGTCCGTTCTTTATACTGAAGCCTTTCCTTATCTTTGATCATCTTTGCTACCCTTTTCTGATCCTGTCCTATCACTGGCATCCTCCCTTCCTTCCTTAAGGATGAGGGAGTAGAATCATTCTCAAGATTCAAAATGTAGATGAATCACCTGTTTACATAGGGACACACTGATGTGAGGCTTTTCCTGTTCCTTTTATAATACTTCCTAACATTTGCATGACTTCATTTTCATGTTTCTCCATAACAGAGGTCTTATACTGAATTACCATCCTACCATGTTTAGCTCTGAAATCACAGAGTGAAGGAAAGCTGATCAATAATCCACAGCTATCTTGAATGCAAATGCTAGCAGTTTCATTCCCCTTTGGTACAAGGAGAATCTCTCTCTCTTTTGTTCATAGCTTCTGCTGAGTCTGCAAGTAGCCCCATTCTTAGTAAAGCAGAAATCTCGTGCAAATACCACCCTCCTAGCATTACAGCCCTGCCTTTCTGCTTCACTCTCCAGTCCTGCACAGAGTACAGTGAACGTTTCAGGGAAAGTTCCCACCAAAGTCCTGGCCTCCAGCTTTTCTTCAGAGCAAAAATGTTTTTGCCTCCAGAATTTCCTACCTTCCCTCTGCTTTCTGTGGCTGATGCTCACCTGAATACTACAGACTGCAACCCACTGCCTCTGGGGTTTACCAGCTGCCCAACAAGTAGCCAAATTGCAGATTTGTCTGTGTGTCTGAACCCCCATACATCTGTTTGCTGGATGAGAGCATCTTCCTCCTTTTCCCTTCCTGCCAGACATCCTAGTTTCAGAAGGGCACTCACATTAAGAGAGGCCACATACATATATTCCAGCTAAGAGAGACTTGTAACTGTGGTCATGTTTCTTTTCACTTACAGTATGATGTTCCTGGATATATCCTCTGTCAGCCTAAGTGTCAGCAGAAGTAAATTGCTGGTTTGAAGACTAAACTGTTCAGTAACGACAATGTGTCCTCAATGAACATTTTCATTAGCCCACTTTCCTCTGGGCCAGCTATCCTACACATATGCTGGCTTCCCCTGCGGGAAAGCACTCATAGAAGTCTCCCTCTCTCCCTGCAGGAAACATATTTCTAGTGTTCTTCCTTCCTTTCATCTTTTTGAATAGGTGCAAGAGAGGTTCCTACAGCAGGCTCTTTTGCCAGCTGCTCCTTCTTCCATTAACATCCCATAGCACAAAAAAGAGAGCCACCAACATCTTCAGCTCCTGTCTCTACAAGAGTGAGCAATCGTGTCCAGCCACTCATTTCTAGTCTCCTACTTGCTCCGTGCTAGAGCTGGGCTTAACAGAGGGAGGCATCCTCACCTTGCCTCTAGCTTTATACCTGTGGCTGGCTGGCCTCCTTCCCCTCACCCACCTCCAAACTCTTCCCACACTGAGTTGCTGTCCTTGAATGCCTTTGGCTGGTGTTTTGGTTTGTCCTGGATAAATGCCAAGTGCCCACCAAAACCACTCTATCACTGCCCCCTCCTCAACTGGACAGGGGAGAGGAAATATGGTGAAACGCTCAAGGATCAAGACAAGGACAGGGAGAGATCACTCACTAATTACCATCATGGACAAAACAGATTGAAGTTGGGGAGAAAAGGGAGTTTAATTCATCACCAATCAAATCAGAGTAGGATAATCAGAAATAAAACCAGACCTTAAAGCACCTGCGCCCCACCCCTCCTTTCTTCCCAGGCTCAGCTTCACTCCTGTTTCTCTCCCTCCTCCCCCCGAGCGGCGCAGGGAGACAGGGAAGGGGGATTACGGTCAGTTCATCACACATTGTCTCTGCCGCTCTTTGTCCCTCAGGGGAGGGCTCCTCACACTTCCCCTGCTCCAGTGTGAATGTTCCTCTCACAGGAGACAGTTCTCCACAAACTTCTCCAACGTGAGTCCTTCCCACGGGCTGCAGCTCTTCACAAACTGCTCCAGCGCGGGTCATTCCCACAGGGTGCAGTCCTTCAGGAACAGACTGCTTCAGCGTGGGTCCACCATGGGGTGACAAGCCCTGCCAGCAAACCTGCTCCGGGGTGGGCTCCTCTCTCCGCGAGTCCACAGGTCCTGGCAGGAGCCTGCTCCAGCGCAGGCTCTCCACAGGGTCACAGCTTCCTTCAGGCATCGACCTGCTCTGGCATGGGGTCCCTTCCACGGGCTACAGGTGGAGATCTGCTCCACTGTGGACCTCCACAGACTGCAGCGGAGCAACCTGCCTCACCATGGTCTTCATCACAAGCTGCAAGTGAAGGCTCTCTGCTCCCACATTTCGAGCACCTCCTCTCCCCTCCTTCTTCACTGACCTTGGTGTCTGCAGAGTTGTTTCTCTCACTGAGTCTCACTCCTCCCTCTAACTTCTATCTCCCCACAGGTGTTTTTTTTTTTTCTTTCCTTTCTTATATATGTTATCACAGAGGTGTTACCATTCCCGCTGATTGGCTTGGCCTTGGCCAGCAGTGGGTCCATCTTAGAGCCAACTAGCACTGGCTTTATCAGACATAGGGGAAGATTCTCACAGCTGCTCACAGAAGCCACCCCTATAGCCCCCCTCCGCTACTAAAACCTTGCCTTGCAAACCCATAACAGCTGGCTACTTGACTGGCTAATTAGCACCTTGGATCTATACAGAGAGTTCTTGGAAAGGGAAAATTTCTTAAATGCGGCATTGAACTAGTCCTACAACCTGCAGAGTTGTAAGATGGATGTGGAAACATATTTTATTTAAAGAGATGAGAAGATTTACAACTGAAAGGATTGCAATACTTTTAATTTTCCTGTAATAGAACAAAGTTCTGTAGCTCCTAGCTCAGCCTGTTACTTCTTTTTAGCTTTTTTACATACTAGCCAGCCCACAGCTTCCCACAATGGGGAAGGTACCTTTAACACCACAAAAATTACCCAGCAAATCTGCTACCTACTGGCCAAATTTCTCTGTCCATTCACCATGCTCCGTAGCACAGCTCCTTCAGTGTCTAAGCCTGGTTTCCTGTGCATTGATTCTGCATCCTTTGGGATCCATCCCTTCCTATCTTCAGAATTTCTGCAAAACTATTTGAGGGGGTAGGTGGGGAAACAAAAAATACCAACCTTAATCTGTGGTTGGATAACTTAGATTCAAACTCAGTAGATCTTAAAGAAAGGGTCTGGAAATCTGAGGAAGTTTCAAGGTCTGGGGGCCAGAGTTCAGGGATTATGCCTGAGTCACATAGCAGATGAAGTTTTTATATATGGGTCCTAAACTGTCCTGCTGTAAGTGATATCATCTGACAACCGGGTCATTTGGTAAGTGAGGCTCCCCGAATTATAAACTAAATTTCATTTAGACACAACTATGGAAATTGGAAGGATTGTTTCTAAGACAAAAATTAAAATGAGACAGAAACAAGGGTGCATCTGAAAACAGTTAAAACAAGGATTATCATGTCCTCTGCTATAGTGCCTATCACCTTAAAAATGGTCTTTTGGGGGTGGGAAATAATTATTTTATTCCTAGCCTTTGTTCAAATTCTGAAGTTCTGAACTTAAAAATTTTGGCAGAGATTCCTCCAACTTTTGGCACAGCACAGGCGCAATTGCACTCCTACATTTGTTGAATCCCAAGAAGTGGAAAATTAAAAATCAAGAGAAGACTACTGGGATAACTCTGAAAGTAAGAGTCAGCACAGTGGAAACCTATTAAGATATTTTCCACAGTATGAATCTCTAAGGCTTTTCCACAGGGGGTCAGTCTTTGGCTTAAGGTAGACATCTTGACAGGCTGGAGGAACGGGCCGACAGAAGCCTCGTGAAATTCAGCAAAGACAAATGCCAAGTCCTGCACCTGGGGCAGACTAACCTCTTGCACTGATCCAGGCTAGGGTCTGCCTTGTTGGAGAGCATCTCTGCTGGAAAGGATCTGGGAGTCCTGGTGGACACAAGCTGAATGTGAGACAGCAGGGAGCCCTGGCACCAAAGCAAGCCAACAGCATCCTGGGCTGTGTTAACAGGAGCATAACAAGGAAAATGATGGAAGTGAATGTCCCCCTTAGCGCTTTTCAGACCACATCTAGATATTGCATCCACTTTTGGGATGTCAGTACAAGAAAGACATTGAGAACCTTGAGCAAGTTCAGTGGAGGGCCACCGAGATGGTTGGGATTGCAGTACTTGCCCAGTGAGAAGAGGCCAAGGGAGCTAGGCTTGTTCAGCCTGGAGAAGAGACGGCTTTAAGTGACCAAAGAGCAGCCTGCTAGGGCCTGTGGGGAGGTTACCAAGAAGATGGAGCCAGCCTCTTCACCAAGGTCCATGGTATGATAATGGACATCAGTTGAAACAGGAGACTGAGACTGGGTATAAAGTACAATGTTCCTTCTGAGGGTAATTAAGCATTGGAAGAGGTTGCTCAGAGAACCTGTGGGATCTCTGTCCTTGGGTGTTTTCAAAGGCCAGCTGGACAAAGTCCTGAGCAAAATGGTCTGATGCAGCATTGACTTTCCTTTGAAAAGGAGGTTGGACTAGAGACCTCGCAAGGTCTCTTCCAACCCGAATAGATCTATGAGTCTGTGATAAATGTGGAGCCTAGTTAAATTCCAAGAAGACATTGTTTTTCCCTTCTGTATTACCTGCACTTACTTCAAAAGGCTTGCTGTTTGCAAGTGGTAAGCAGTACTGCTAGCAACGGTTTACTAGGAATCTGCTGTGAAGGAAAAGCTGTGGTTTTCAAACTCCTTTACAAAGAGCCAGATCTTCTTTATTGAAGAAATAGCTATATAAAGAAACTCAGTACAGTGAAATTTATAGCATATGTTGATTTTTGAAAGTGTATATCTCATCTGGCCGTGGAAGAGTTTTGCCATCTAAAGCAAGGGACCATATTCTGCTCTGAGGCGTATACAAATCCCTTTAGCTTCAATGGGAATAACATATGCATTGCTGAGGGCATGGTTTGGCCCATGGTCAACAACCTCCTAAAAGCGTTTTTCCTACTTTTTTTTTTTCTTTTAGTATTCATCTTTTTCCTTTCCAAAGGTTCTGATGTCGTTCCTGTTGCTGCAGTTCAGTTTAGTGGGAACATCTTTGAAGTCTAATTAGATTTCTTGAGAAAGACCATGGGTAATCTGAAATACAAATTCACAAGATCGCTTCAGGCCAAAAGTGTCACACAGCAATATTAGACCAAATATTACGCAATTGTTCTGCAATTCATGCTCTCTTCCCACTCATGAGTTGGGTTTGAAAAGGTTGTGGAATATATATGACATACCAGAGAAGTGCCAAATGTTCCTCATATAGTCCATTCTCACATTTCCTATGGAAAACGTCCGTTCCCACAATCCTCCCCTTCCCATTTTAAGGTAAAGCTTGTCCATTACGCCAGGGTAATTTCATCCCTGTCCACAAAGTTGCAAAGTGTGACTTGTTTCGCTATAGTTTAGAAATACTGTGAAGGGTACTGCTGATTTATAGGGAGTTTAAAGGGTATTTATTGCATGTGTATGAGAAACTTCACAACAGAATGACATCCACCATAGATGAGCAAAGCAAAGAGTACCAGCGTGGAAAATTTTCTATACAGAGCCAACACTGGCCAGAAATGGAGACTGCCACAAGGCCTAAGAAAATAGCAACACAGGACTCAGTGGGCTCATGTGGGGGTGAAATTAGGTCTGATTTGCCTTTGGAGGCAGAGACAGATGGCAGGGAGAAGAGGGGATGAGATACACATGCACGTGCCTGTGCTTTACTGGGGTGGCCCCTCACAAGGTCCACTGGGAAGTGCCAGGGAGCGGGGAGAGATGCCGGATCTCATCTTCTGGCCTCTCATCACTTCCCTTGTGCCCAAGAAGCGAGTGCCTCTTCTTCACAGCACAGAAGGGAATGCAGCACGGACTGCATTTACGCTACGGCAAGCCCANNTTGTTTACAATTGCAGCATTTTCAGCCCAGAAGATCCTGAAGTGTATTTACAAACTCTAACTTAAAATTTACTCTTGGTGACTTACTTGGTTAAGCTCTATTCTGCATTCAGTGGAATAACAACAGCGAATCTTGTGTCAGGCTTGTCCCGAGATGTGATTGTCTCCATGGTCAGAGCTCAGCCAGGTTCAGCTCAAAACACCACAGCTGGCTAACGCAGCCTCAGACTCTGCTGTGCTTGAGGAGAGGCTGCTGTAAAGAACAGCTCTCCTGGCTGAATTGCTGCAAGAATTTAACTAGTGAGATTGTAATGCCACAAGATGAAATACAGGTGACACATCAGCTTTAACATCCCGGCAGCTGAGCAGAGGGCAAGGTGCCTCGGCGCTGGTAGCAAGAGCTTGGTTCATTTCTCCTCCGCACCATCCCCACTGCTCTGCTGGGGATGAGGACCCCAAGGCCACCTCCTCCCAAACCCTCACTTTCCTTGGTGGTTTCTCACGGAGGCACCAAGCAGGCATGACCCTATTATGATATTAAGAGATTGTAGCCTAGGGTTGTACAGACACAAGTCATTACTAACACACACTGAACAGAGAAGGAAAAAACAGTGTAGTTTTCCATGTAAAAACCTTGAACTGATACAATAGAAACCATAAAATATGTATGCATCTTGCTCAAGGTCATACAAATTTTTTGTTCTGTTTTTTTTGTTTTTCCCCCTCTGGGCATCTATAATATTGCCTAAACTATTGGGATGCAGCAGTAACATTTTTCTTATTAAACTGGAATCTTAAGGAGACAACTCTGCTCATAAATGTTTGAGCTGAAAACAACTGCAGATATGGCTATAGCTGAGGGAGAGACTTAAGGCCTTAACTGCTGACTGATTGTAAAAAAAAATGAGTTTGGCAGAGGAGAGTATGATTGTGAGAAAGCTTAATCCACTGTCAGATGTCTTACTGCATTTCAGAATCAGAATGCAGGCTCCAAGTTATTTCAAATATTAAACAGAGGAATATAACAAAGAGATTCTATAAACAAGGCAAAATGTAATACCACCCACAATAACTTTAGGAAGGCACTCTGATACTACAGCAATGAAGTTAGACTGATTTCATAGGGGAAAAAAGGAAAATACACTAGATATACGTATATTGTTATTCATGGTTTTCTTTTCCTGTCAAAAAATGGGTAGATTGATATTCTAAAGTGAAACGGCAGTAATGTTGATATTTCAGAGAAAAAAAAAAGAGAGTAGTCCTCAATTTGGTGTTAATTTCTCATTTAAAATAATAAAAATGTCAAGATGAGGGTAAAGAAAAAGTGTTGTGTTTAACTTAACTTTTCCATCTGTGCCTTCTCTGATGTTTTGAGATTGCTTTTTAACTTGTTGAACAAAGAAGAAAAAAGGTAGAAGTCCTAGATTAAGACACAAACAGAGTATTTCCCAAAAATATGCATTAGCTTCATTTGTAAAGTATGTATTTCTATAGCTCAAATAAAACTTCTTTAAAATAAATTCTAAACTAATGTATATTCATTTAATCTTCCCTGAAATTCAAGATATAATACAGTATATACCTGTAGAAATTGGAACTAATGAAAAAGAGAGTTGCAATTAACTTTGCAATGTTTAAAGTTAAAACAAAGCAGACCTGCTTTCAACTGCTTTATGGGCTATATGTTTACAGAAACACGTCATCCACTTACTGTCTTACATTTTCCCACATTTTTAAGCACGTGTGCAACATCTACCTCTGACAAAACTCGGTCTCTCTGCAAGCACTCCTGGCTAATGGGTCAATGAGTACTTGCTTGGGCAGGGTCCACAAGGGCGAGACTTAGAGAGGTGGCCAATGACCTACATCTTTATCAGCAGGTCTTGATGATGGCAAACCACATGGTTGCAGTCCATGATATTTCCTTTCTTTAACAAATATGAGGAAATTTAAGATCCCAGAAGATACATGGAGGTGGGATGTTATTTCTTAAAAAAAAAAAAAAAAAGAAGAAAAAGAACACTTTTTAAACTTCTGTTTTCTTACAGTTTAATCCTGCAATAGGTTACATACTAACCTAGAAACAACGAATACAAACCGCTCCTGAGACCAGTGTTCTCCATATTGACAAGGTGCAGCTTCTGATGTTTGCGTTGTTCACTTTGCATTAGCACAGTAAAAAGGAAGGGCGAAATCTGACAGGACCTAACTCAATAGCAGATCTCTTATGTCAGTAACACTATGCTTTCATCAGGTTTACAAGAAACTTGATGTCGCAACCTAGGAAGGCAGCCAACTTGAGGACAGCTCATACTGGTTTCTTTTGCACTGTTTTGTCACTGGTGTCGGAAAAGCCCGTCGTGCCTCCAGCCAGGACAAATGGGTTGTTCACGTGTAAACTACGTAGCACAGACCTGTCATTCTGGCATTTCAGGAAAGGCAACAGCAGTGTGCCATGAGTAAGGTCATCTCCCCTACTGGGGAGCCACTTGGCTTGTTTCAGGTGGACAGGTACCATTTGGGCGACCAGGAGAACATGGCTTCAGAGCAAGACACCAGCTTGCCAGTACAGATACATTAATAAAATACCCACAGATGTCATATTTATGTCCCACAAAGTTATCACACATTTCACTTTTCATGTGACAGCACACCAGGAAAAATATTAACTCCCTCCCAAATATATTTCCCAACTCTCCTATTTTAAAACATACTCCAATTCCCAGTCCATAGTCACAATCCTTTTCTTAGGCAGCTGTAGCAGACCTGGGGTGCATTTCTTCTAGGGGGCTCACGGCCATGAATGTTACACTCGACTCTAACTTTTTCAATAGGTAATAACTCAGACAGTGAAAGAAAAACAAAATATTAAAGCATGAAAAAGGCAGATCCATCCAAATATGATTCTAATGTTACTCTAAATGTCATATGTAAAACTGGAGTTATGCCATAATGAATTAGGCTTCAAAGCTGTGCACTGTAAACAGAGGGTTGTAACCGAATATAAGCTTTAATTCACACGAAGGGATCTGTTGCTGTTTGTGGGTTGAGGAGTCAGTAAAGCTCTGAGAATAAATGAGGGGCCCACAGTATATTTATTCTATGGGCTCTATTTTCTTGACAATTGTTTAAATTCTTTATGAGACATAAGCACAGGATGTACAGAATGGAAGGCCTTCATCCACAAAACTAATATCAGAAACACCAAAAAACTGTTGATTTTGCCTGTGGATTCAATATGTCCAAATAACGCCGTGCGTACCTCAACACCGCGTGTACCTTTGACCTCGTTCAAAGTGGGGTTATGGGTTATACGGTGGGAGCAGCCAAGATCCTGGTGACTCACCCGTTGTGCTGTGGGGAACACAGGCCCCGAACAAAAAGACAGTTCCAGCCCCAGGTCATCCATCAAAGTCAGGACGATGATCTGTTTGGGAGGCTGTGGACAGGAGAAGCATGGGGCTGGGGGAATTTGGCCAGTGCCCCAGAGCGACAGGGTGGGAACCTGCTCTCCATCGCTTGGGTAGGGACACACAGACAGGAACAGACGTGCATGGGGCAGCAAGGGGGCAGGAAGGTAGAGGACTGGGTAGGATCCACCCAGCCCAAACCCCCCAGCTGGACTGCTCTGACCTACCATACTTTCCTCCATACTTTCTGTAGCAGCTGGTTTATAAACCAGGAGGAGGAGAATAACAACATGGCAGTGCTGAGGGACCCGGGGCCAGCGAGGGCCAGCTCAGGAGGAGCCCTAGCATCAGCTCACGATTTGGGTACTGCGAGCAGTGCCCCACCGTCACAGCCCTTCTGCTCGGCAGCAGCAGCATCTGCATGAGTCAGCTGCTGCCCTCTCTATTAGTGTGTCATAGTCCTCTTTGCTTCTTTTTCTGCATTTTAAATGCTCTGAGGAGAAAGATCTAGACCCCTAGTCTCATATGCCGTCTACAGAAGAGCTGACTTGTGCGCTAGAGACTGATGTGTGCCAGGGCTTCTCTTCTCCTTACAGAAAAGCAAGCTCTTCCTTTATGCTCATACCTCAGGTCTGTGTAGGAGTCTTTGGTAATGTGAAGTACAGTCTTTTCTTCAGTTTCATGCAGTGGTTTAAGGTCTCAGGGGTACTACTCCATTTCCCCGTCAAGGGGATCCCTCCTCCACACATGAACTGGTCAGCTATTCATACAAAATACTGTTTATTCTTCTGTTTTTGAATTATGCCTATTAAAGAATTTGCTTTGCTGGAAGAGCGGCGTCCCTGAGATGTGGAACTGGCCATGTGCCACCGTTTCCACATGCAAATCCTTGGAGGGAGTCTCAGCCTTTCCATCGTGGCTTTGTGCTTCTACAGCCTTCATGACTATCATTATTTATTTATTTACTCCTTTTTTTCCAGTTTGCATCTGATTGTGCCTTTCAGACTTTAAAGCAAATTAAAAAGGCATGAGTTGCAGATCTGATGAAGTCTGGTTGCCTGCAGACTAGTGCTCTCAATCCACCAGCAGCCTCCCCATCTTTCCCTGACAACCCCAGCACCCTCTCTTGCATCCCTGTTCGGCTGGTTGGCAGATCACAGGTTGAAGCAATGCATGTGCCGATCGGCAGGCTGGTCTGCTGACAGGCCAGCAATAGCCAGCTTTTGGAAAGGGCAAGGGAGCACTGCTGTTCCATGTCTTGTGTCCCCAAGTACCATTTTGTTCCAGCCAAACTGGGAGAAGTTTCTACATTTAAGAACTGTAGACTGGTGTCATCTTTCAGAAGTTATTAAAGGCAAGTAGCCAACTGAAAAATGATGCAATTGTGCAAATCTCTCTTTCTCCTGCTTTTTTTATTGTTATTTTTTAGAAAACCACAATAAAAGTTAAATCAGCAGATCTTTAAGTTTTCTCTGTGGTTGATTTAGGCCAACAGTGGTGCCCACCCACTTTGCAGTTGTCACCGGATTTGTATCTCCCCATAAAAAAACAGTCAAAATCACAGCTGAAAATTGAGCTGGGGAGGAGAGCTCCCTTATGAGCAATAGGCTGCCGGTAAAGCCTAGCAAAAAGACCCTGCTGTTGTTGCTGTGCATTATTATTATACTACCAAGATTGAATGGAGGTCTCTTCTGACTGCTTTTTTCTTGAAATACTACTTGGGTAACTTGCAACATATCTCACTGGAGACAAACATCATATGTCTTAGCCTTCCATGCTATGACATATGGAAATCTTCCCCACTTTCCCTCTAAGGGAGGAAAGAAGCTGTGGATCCAAAGAATGTCAGCAAGAACAAAAACCAGGTAATTACAGTACACTTGACATGATGAAACAGAGGCCTAGAACCAAAATACGCAATGAGATTCTAAAAAAATCAACTGGGCAATTAGGGACACTTCCATAATTTCAATGTTTAGACCTATTAATTGTAATTTACTTTTAAAACAATAAGCACTTGATCAGGAAGCCTAATTTCATTTTGTTAGACCTTTATACTTCTACTTTTTCAAACATTTCACTTTTTTTCTTTTTTTTGATGAATTTGAAGACAGTGGAGCTGCATAAACAGGAGGGAGAGCAAAGTTCAATGTTGTGACAACTGCTTAATTAGTTGCTTTGGTTCATTGATCTATTAAAGTAGTAGTGTTTGTGGGACATCATAAATTACGCAATGACAAACTGTACTTCCTACTTGGTGTATGACTTTGGCCTTCTAGTTTGGTTTATTACACTGTAAATAGCTATCTTGCATCTGAGTTGATTTGTTTACTCACTTGCATCTGACAAAAAAAAGCAACCCAGTTTTGCAATAGTTAAATAGAGCAATTGTGCCATCCAGTGGCTAGCTCGGCTAACTCATGTGTTCTCCTTCCACATGATCATTTGGTATTTCTTCTTTCTTACTCAAAAATTATGTAATTATTGTAATAAACAACGTTTGTTCCATTACTGCATCCCATTAATAGGTGTAATAAAAATTTTAATTCTATTCACACGTTTTATCTAATATCCTGCTCAAACTGAAGGCCCGAAAGAGAAGAAGGATGTGCTGTATATCCTTCTGGATCAATTAGAAATAAATTACATATTACTACACATCTTATCTTGAAAGGTCATGACATTCATGACTAGTCCAATCTTTCTGTAGGCAATTACTTTACAACAGATGCTGTACTGATCTCTGCTTTCAGCTATACCTTTACCTCTTAGCTGACTTCTGCTACTCTTTCCATGGGACCATTGGCAACACTGAGCCAAGAAAAACAACGATCTACATCTCAGCTTGCCTACTGTGCCCATGGACCATGGCAGAACCTTTGATGAAGTGTTCCAAATATAACCTTTTGTAATAAGAACTGCAATTGAGTTTATAAATTGGTTCATGAAACATCTCTGTGACTGATTGGAAAAGAGTCAGAGAGCAGACTATATAATTTTAAAAAATCCTACAGCATTATTACATTCTTATATGATCAGTCTCACTCATTTCGCCACCATAATTTCTCAAGCAATACTCTGGAGCAGGTCTTCATCGCTTGGGTCTGTACTGAGCCGAATAGGAAATACGGCCGTGACTCACGACTTGAAAAGGTCTGCTCATTTCCAGACCAAAATCTACTGTGATCACTTCTGAGGGAGAAGGACCTTCCTGACTGCAACGTTTTGTTGGTGAGCCACAAGCCTGTTTGGGGGGAAAGCCTTGTAGAGCAAATAAACCTTCTGGCATCCATGTGAAGCCTCCAGTTCGGACAAAAGCAACACTTCGGAAGGAATGGAAGGTGCTCAGTGGAGGGGAAATGGAAGGCAAGAGTATAGTGCTACACAGTTGCTATAGTGCTGAAGAAGAAGAACTGTTTCTGCTGAACTATTCTGGCTCCTTTGCTTACCCCTGTGTTTTGAGACCTTCCATTGCCCTGAAACAATAACCCTGTGCAGACGAAGTTGCACGTTCCAGGAACTGTCACCTGGAGAAAAAGTACACAGTTAAAATAGAGTGGGGACCTCGTGCTGTGGGTACTGCTCACGAAGGGCGATCTCACAGTCGCAGCATACAGTTACAGCTCAGTTCTTATAGAAGAGTCCTATGCTCTCATGGCCCTGCCAGCGAAGGCGAAGGGAATGCCCTGCTGCCTCTCTCTGAACAGATTGACTGTCCGCTCATTTTCTCTGGAGTTTAAGTGCAGCCTTTCAGCTTCTTGGGCTCTGCATACATTCCAGCTGCAGAGTCCTTCCAGGAGCAGCATAAACATGCGGTGTGACCCCACGCAAAGCACCCCACTCCAGGTACAGTAGCAAACCCATTCTGGCATGTCCTCCCCATCTCCCTTCTCCACTACATTCCCAGCATAGGTGTGACTCGCTAGATCTCAGTGTGATTCCACAAGGATTAAGTATTTTCCAACATACTTTCTTGCACAGAAGCAGCAACATCCCCTATGCCAAGAAGGACTTCCATGGAAATCTCTGTGTAATGCTGTCCTGCCTTTCAGGGACATGAATCACCTCACATTGGTGTCTTATGCACTCTGCCATAGGGTGAAATGAGAGCTAACACACTGATTATCCTCTTGCTACAGAGGCACAGGAAGCCTCTCCCACAAGGAAACTGTTTGAGCAAAACAAAACTGTATCCTCGCCTGAAGTTCAGAAGGTGGCTAGAGATTTAGAGAGTGTCTTGATTCCTAGAGGGCCGATCTAAGAGGAACTTAAAACAACTTCTCTCCTGGCAAAACCCCAGCATTTTCAAGGCTGCTTAAAAATGAGGCAGCAAAATCACTGGTCACTTTTGAAAGCAAGTTTTTTCAGATACTTTGTCTGCAATGCATACAGCTCACATTTAAAAAACCTCGTTTGTTCACACCATACCTCCACATATGGAAAGAACATTCATACTATTGTTTTTATTTTAGGTATCACCAGTTCTTCAAAAATTGGGGGGACACACAACACTTTATTAGTAATATGTCATGTATAGATTATTTATATTATGTTATGCTATGTAATGTTATGCTGTATCATATATTATATGGTTTCATATTGTGCTATGTTTATCGTATTATTTATAATATATACAAATCTATTATCAGAATAGAGATGAAAAACTTTGAAATGCAGAAGTTCTCTGCTAGCGGATTTCTTTTCAAAATTGTTATAAAGAACTGATTAGTTTAAAAAAGAAAAAAAGATCAGAACAAAACCAAAAAAAATCACAAAACCTATCATCCAGAGGTCAGGAGGGATGGAGAAGCAAGAGCTTCCCAAGCCAACTTTTTTTTTCAGCTTCTTAATGGAGCAACTCTAAGGGGACCAGATGAAAACTTTGAATATTTGTGGAAAAAAAAAATAATCCTCTCCAAAAACAAGACCCAGCCTCCCAAAGCACATCAAGAATTCACTGTTCTGAGGCCCTTTGAAGGAGTAAAGTGCTGACAGTCGTCACTATTTCACTCCCACTGAGTGTGTGTCTGCCGGGCAGACCTCTGCCACCCCTCCTGCATGGATCCCATTGATCAAATCCAGCTGAGGTTGGGGCCAGGTGTGGATACAGATCTGTGGCTGAGATCAGCATTGCTGCGATGACCATGCTTTGGATCAAAGGAGAAAAATGTTCACTTTGAGCCCTCTTGAAGAAACATTATTGAATTTTTACTGAAGAAATTTAAATGAATAGATGACCTAGTGTGGTCTAGGAAAACTTAAAAGTTTCTTACAGCCTAAATGAATATTTTATGGCTTTATAGTAAACTGCAGTCCTTATATTTAACGCAAAGAGAAGACAGAATTATTAGCGCTTTAACATGGCTAATATTCTTGCCATGTAGTTAATAATGAGCCAAATGAAGTAATGGTACAGATATTTTTCCATTCTCGCTATATTGCTAGGAGTGTTAGCGCAGCTTTTTAAGTCAAATCCGAGTAGGAAGGAGATAAGGCCATGATCATTAGCTAGAGCAAGTCTTCCTCTCAGAGGCTGTTACAGTAGCTTTCCAATTTGCATGAACTCCTGAGCATTAGACTTGGTGGCAGAGAGATTTTCAAAGGCATGCAAGGGATTTTGGAGTTTTCAAAACTTCCTCATAGTATGTATAAACCAGAAGATATTCAAAGCTGCTCCTTCAGCGGCACCTGATGGTTTTCAAAACCTTGCTTCTCCACCCTGGAGTAGCTCATTCATCTAAGTTCCTTAACTGTGCTGAAGTCCCAGGGATTTCAAAACAGCTGGGGTGAGACTTTTGGTAGTTTTCACAGGAACGTGCCACACACACCCCAGAAACCCAGTGCTTTTCACCACGAGACCCCAATGCACTCTGCCACACTGCAACCTTTGAGAAGATTTGAGCTGACTTCTTCCACGGGAGCTGTCAGGTCAGACGAAAAACATGCACCCCTTCTTCTCCCAGCAATGCCTCTGCTCCCCACATCGAGAGAGCCCTCTGCTGCAGGCTGGCACCAGCGAGAGCGTTTAGGTGTGGAAGGCATTGAGAATATGGGCTCTGAGCTGGGACTGGGGCCCTGACCTGGCGTGGTCACTCATGGCTGTGCACTGGCAGCAGATGAATTGTGAGCCTGGTGATGAGGAGGTGGAAGGGGAAGGAGGCATGCTGAATATCCTCCGCCTGGAAAACTCGCCCTGTTAATGGAAAGACTGGACCTGCAAACAAGACAGTGGTCACTGGGCTGAGCTTTCAGGCCACTGAGGCATGTGTGGCTTCAGTTATTCCACTGCATTCAGATTCCCACGTGATGGGTTTTCATGGTTCCCTAATTAAGTCCCTCTACTCCTTTCCCATTCATTTTTGCCTTCCTAAGCCCGGCTGCCTGTGCCTCTTTCTCAGGGAGCTCTTGCCTGTGCAGGCACAAACTCGTGTTGAAGTTAAAGCTAATCTCTGATAGTTTTGGTATGCCCTGGCCACTTTCCAGGGGGTGCTCCATAAAAGCAGAAATGAAATGATGAGTCAGGCTCATGCTTTTTAGGACTGTGTGTTTGCCCCATCTACCGCTTATCTATAGCAGAAGATAACAACCAAGCCTGACCTCTTCTTGGGACATTTTTATTAATAGTGTTAAATGGTCATTTTCATTTATCATAGAAAGCAATTGCCATGATACCAAGTTTGTCAGGAAAACTTAGTCAAAAGCAATCACCAGATATGGTTCTCTGTTTTCTTCCAGCTAGGAATTCTTCTGCAGCAGTAGTATTTGTGAGCTACTCTGACACAAATTGCTCTTGATAATTAATTTCTCTCGCAGCCTGAGTGGTCACCACCCAGTGGAGAATGCCAAACCTCTTTTTGTGCTGTCTCATTAGTCAGAAGTAACAAACACGTGTACAAATTGCAACTCTGATGCTTAAAACTTCAGACAGCGAGGCAGCGTCAGGAGTAAACTACCAGAATTCAGCAACAAGTTTGCTTTTGGCTGCTCCATTTTGTGTTTGCATCCAGATGTACAGATACTTGGTAACCTGTTTTCACTCATCTTTTCGCACCATCTAAGGTTACGGTAAACAGACTTTTTGCTCCTTTTTACTGCTGTCATACCGTGTGTCATTCTCCTGATATGTTTTCCAGTGGACTTTTCATGTGTGAGACTCTCTTGTCTTAGGAATTCGTGTTCACTTTTAGACTAATTAAGGTTTTACTTTAAAAGTCTTCAGTAATATGTTGCATCAAAAGCTTGGGGTCCAGTCAGCAGTTATTGCCTGCTTTCATTACTGATGCGGAATCTTGTAGACACAACAGTTCTCCAAATTCTGACATTCCTGTTTTCCTGGGAGTATTTCTGTTACTGTGATTTCGGGTTTATATAATATAACTGTAAGGAGAAACAGACTACCTGAAGGATAGTCCTTATTTGTAAGAGGCTACCTGACCTTAATTTTTCATGAAGTTGCTTCCAGAACTTCACATTCACTCGCTGTCTTCTTCCACATCTACATCATTAACCTATTGGGGAGGAAGCAGAATGATTAAGCAGACAAGCTGTGGACTTTTAAAATATTGATAGAGTTGAAAGGTACATGTTTTTGCCCACCATATCTGGCACTGGTGTTCTTATGACATGGGAAGGAGATTGGGAAGGAGATTTTAAAGTGGTTTCCTCAAAACCATTCCTCTGCCCCAACCACCTCTGGTGTGCATGTGTTGGCTCAGGATGTGGTTTTTGTACATACCTAACCATGATGGGTCATAAACATACATTGTCTGGTGACCGGTAAAGTTACTAATAAGGCAGCTCATTATGAAAGGTTACAAGTGGCATGAACTCTAATTGGAAGAGTTGATCCTCAGTCAATGTTAATAACAACCGCACGTAGTGTAACGTACCGATCAATGTAGCTGCAGCAGTGCTGTGGCTTACATGGCTTCTGATAAAACATTTCTTCTGTTGAAAGCTCCCAGGATTCATTTCTGCCTGATTTTTGTTGATTTGATGAATAATTCTTGATTTTGGTGGGTTTGATTTTTGTTTTGTTCTTAAAGAGTTTGCTACCATTTCTTACAGCTTTTGCAGGAGACATTTGTGGAAATATCTCTGTCCCACTTGGGGAAAACTCACGACAAGGTCCTCATGCTAATATGAGCAAAATGCAAGCGAGTCTTCTGTGGTCATCCAAGAAGCGCCCAGCTGCAGGGCAAATGTGCACTGGCACACACCACCGCACAAGAAGCTGCATCACCAGTGGGGAAGAGAGGCCCCGTGCCCCACGGAGAGTGTCACACCACGTACAGGGATAAGGCTGTCAGGGCGGGGACAGAGCAATGTGGAAAACAGGTCTTTTTCTGTAAGTGCACTTTAAGTCATCAAAAGGCTTTAATTTGCTTTAGTCCAAAACACTGAGAGTACCAGTGTGGAGAGTACCAGCGTGGAAAGAATTCAGAGAACTTGAAGATGAAGGGCAGAAAAATAAAGTTTTTCTGAGATGAGGTCAGCAGAGTAAAAAGAGAAACAGGGCACTAAAGAGCAAGGTTAATATAAATTTTAGCTCAACTTACTGTAGGAATTCCCAGGTGAATTCATTCTTACCATGAATCAAAAGTGAATTAAGATGAAAACAATTAAGTGTTGAATAAGGCAGACATCACCCACAATTGCACAGATATGAATTCCCCTTTATTGCAGTTCCCTTCCAAATCACTGGGAGGTCCTCTGTCCAGACAGACATTCCACCCTGATCCTGTAAATTAAAATTGGTCACAGGCAATTTGCTAGACCTCACCACCAGGCCAGCATTGAGATGAGAGAGCAAAGCTTCAGGGCAGAGTAGCATTACATCATTATAGCTCAGTTTGCCTATGATCTCTTGGAGTTTCTGTCATGTCACTATCACAAAATGCATGTGCAGAAACAGGTTGAACAAAATTTGGCTGGAAGTTTGCTCCCTCCAAAAATAGACTGAGCAAGTTCTAAGGGAGTTTAGAATTCCAGATTCCTTTTGTAAAATAAAATGGGCACAGAACCATTGCCAGCTTTTTCTGAGATAAAATCACAGACTTAGGAACTTGTGATGACTTAATTGGTTATTCATTTACTTTTTCATTATTATTCAACAGGCTGCCTTAATTTCTTTCTATAAACTAGAACAAAGGCTTTTGCGAAGTGTTTGCTGGCAGGATCTGGGAACCGACGATACCAGATAGAACGCTACAGCTTAGCAATCCTGTTGTCTTTTGCTGAGGACAATGGAACTGCATTGCTGTATTTTCTTTATTTCTGTTAAAGTGGCACAGACGCCCTAACCAACATCCAGCCCTTCCATGCAGTACGTGAAGTTGTATGACTGAAATAAATCTGTTAGGATAGGGTAGGAAAATGGTGTGCTTAATTTTAGGGAGAGAAAATAAGGAAATTAGGGCAAGACAGCAAAGAAGTTGTGACGGGGATACCCAAGAACAAGCACTTGTCTAAGGCCAGCTGCAGGGATGTGGCTTTGCTGTCAGTGAGCAGATATGTTCCTGCCTGCCTTAGGATGGATTAAACACTGAGTTCAAGCAGACGTGGAGCTTATTCCCACATCATTGCTGCTTCTTATTGCAGATATTTCCAGAGTTGAAGGTAGTTTGGTTTGTAGGACTGGAAGACCAGCTGGGCAAGAAGCCCTCCTCTCCTACACCACTGATGCTGAATTTATGAGCTCTAAAGAAAAATGCAGCCGTTCGTACTGGACAATACGGTCTGCTGTGCCTGTACAAAGTGCATTTGTAGGTACCAGTGACAAATGTTGACAGATGTGTCTGCTCCCAAGCATAAGGTGATGTTTTCCAGTGTTCACCACCCAGAAGCTGTTAGTCAACGGCCACTTGAAAAAACGATTTGTTTTCATGAAGTGTTCTTCTTCCTCACCAAGCATCTTATTCAACAGTGAATTGATTCCCAGCCTTGCTCTCCACAGTTACTGAATAAGTTCTTGATAAGTTACTTTGGAAAATACCCTTACGATGGAATTTTCCTCATTCTTTCCATTTAGATAAAGTGCAGTAACAGGCTTGGGGAAATAACTGGGTTTGGGGGCCAAAACGAATTTATGTTCTCTCATCAAAACAACCCAGAAAAAGAAAAAAAATGTTTTGTTTGGGGGGAATGAAAATTTAAACTTTATTCCCCATAACAAAATATTGGAGTGCTATATTTGAGGAGAAAAAGGAAAGGAGAAATCTATTTCTAAAAAGTCAGAGGAAAAAATGTAAGAAGTTATAATTCAGAAGTGAAGAAAATCAAAATACTACTTTTGAAACCCCAGTTTTGATTTTTTTCCCTTTTTTTTTTTGACCAGAAGTACATGTAAGATTTGGTAAAAGCTTAAAAACTGTTTTGGCCAGTAGGAAGCTTCATTTTTCCTTGGAAGAGAAGAGTTGCTTTCAATTTGGATAAGCTCTTAGCTACTGGAGCTGCCCCAGCCAGCTTTGTCAGTAAAAGGAACATGTGAACTATGCCTGGCTGCTCCTCTCCAGTACTGGTATCATCGGCTGTACTCCCAGGCTACCAGTACAGGAAGGCAGAGTCCTACATGCTATCCTTTGCTTCCAGCTTCTGCATTTATATTTTAAGTTCAATCAGCAGAGTCCAGAGCAGTGGTGGGGCTCCAGAGCATCAGTGCCACCCAGCAAGGGTCCGAACCTCAGAGAAACACAAGGCTTGGTCCTCTCACTGCTCAGCTGTGCAATTTTCTTTCTACCCACCCTCATCAAAGAGAACAAATCCTGTTATTCTTTGGAAGCACTGGAAGGCTTTGGGAAAACTCTGGTCTTCAAATGGTATTGATACTTGTTAATACTAAAGTAAAAATTACCAGAATGGGTGAAAAGTTTTATATGATTTTGTGTTGTTCCTTTGCAGATGTAGTCCCATTCGTATTTTCAAGTCATGGTTTCCAGTTATGGCAGTGAGCTTATTCTGAAATAAGAAACTAGAAATTCTGACTGAAGATCTGTTTGTTTTCTAAACTTTCCCCAGTAAGTGGGCTGGACTGTTTTCCCCTCTTAAAGCTTCCAATTTTTTTTTCCATTTTACTCATCCAACAAAAGCTAGACAGCCTGGCTGTTTCTGCATGTCCTCTGTATGCTTTTGAAGCAAATTACTTGATCGACTTTTACGGCCCAAAATCCAGTCAATGTGAAATACCAGTCAATTCTCATTTTAAATAATACTTAATCTGCAGATCTGGAGTTCTTAACTCAACATGAAAAGATAAGCCTTCTATTATGGCAAACCTTCTTTTTCCCACTTTACTTCTGGGAATCCCTCAGAGGCTTCCAGTTGGTACTAGACAAACCAATTAGACCAAATGATAGCTTCTTTCTTTAAATTTGTGCATACTTTAATGACTAATTCAAAGCAGCCTGCACTTTTGTTTTCTCATTAAGTGCTGTATCAGATCAGATAGCATGAAGTAAATATTACCTCAAGCTAAGCAATTTATGAAAGCCATCAGATCATAGTATTTTCTAATATTTTTGGTCAATTTAATGAGCTTTCAAAATGTAACGAAAATTCTATGACGAAGTGCATATTTGGAATGGCTTAAGCTACACAAACCAAGGCAGAGTATCCCAAGCATCCTCTGCCTGCAATGGGAAATGCATAACCTGACAAGACTACTTATACCAAAAGGCAGCCCCAACACAGCTGCCACGTTGACCAGCTGCCACTGCCCTTGAAGCTACACAGCTCTCCTCTCTGCACAGCAGCAGTACTCCTCTCCTCCTCCCTGCAGCTGTAATGCCCACCTCTTCCTCATATTAGCTCCCTACATGCTTATTGGATTAGTGGTCTCCCTTTAAGAAAACAAGCCCAAAAATCATCTGCAGAAGCATCAGTCTAGATATGACAAAGTACTTAAGAAATTTTCATATATGCTCATTATCTAACAGAATATTTTCTGCAGTATTGATAACCTCAGCCTCTTTCATTAATCACACAGAGCACAGTATACTTCAATACCCCTACTGCTGTCAGGTGGACCACTCTGCAAGTGCAAGTATGTCCAACAATGCTTTCTGCAGTAATGTAGGACAGATTGATATCTGGCTGAAATTTACAATGCCATGGAATTTGTTATTTTAATGCAGTCTAAAAATTGTTCGCGTGGCAATTTGGATGCAGTTGTCTCTGCAGCTGCAACTTCGGTGGCAGAATTGCTAGACTGAGCTACCCAGACGCTGTTAGTGGGGTCCTTCCTAGACCAGTCTTTGCAGGGTTTGGTTTCTCTTCCTCTCAGAAATACCTAAGTAGAAGGCCAACTGTGACTATGTAGGCTTGAATCACTTAAGTTATGAAGGAAGACCCTTCCTCCTCCCCCCCCTCCCGCCCCAAGAATATTTTGCATTTTTCTGTTCTCCCTCAACAGATGTCAGCATAAAAAAAAATCCTTCCTAAATTAATGTAATTACGGAATTGTAACATGAACTGTAGTGCAAGCTGGAAAGCACTTCTAACCAGACATCTTCAGGTTGCAAATGGAGGCTATACTTTTCCAAAGCAATATTCCTTTAGAGATTTAACTGCACTCTGTGATATAGAAATACTAGAAGCATTATTTTCTCTGACAGCATTTTGGCTTTTCTACTTGCAGTCCCAGCTGGGTCCTTCGATTTTGAGATAAGCAGATATGAAAAGTAAACTTTGCTAAGAAGAGAGCCAACTTGAGCAAATCTCAAAAAATGCTGGCTACTGAGCTTGGGATAAACCCAAATACATTTTTTTATGTCATCCAATTCCATTATCTGACATCAGAAAGAAATCCTCATTTCAGTGAAGGTAACAGCACTAAATAGTTCACTTCCAGGAAAAGTGCTATCTGCTTTAATGTTTCTGGACCATTGGTTTTGTTTTGTTTGGGGTTGGGTTTTTTCTCCTCCCTTGGCTACATAGGTTTTTACTAGTTTACTGAAAGTGTGAAGGGTGTTTGCAAGTTCTCTGAACTGGCCATCTCCTCTTCACGTGACTTACACAGTGGGGTCTGTTTTCCATGGTTTTTATCTTCTTTCAGGTATTGAACATATAATAAATACAAAGTTAGAAATCCACATGATTTTCGCAGTGCCAGTGAGGTCTCATGTGATTAACCTGCCACATGGGGCATGAAATGCTAAGAAACAAATGTTCCATGAGACAGGAACTGCACGCAGTAAATGAAGCAAACCATGTTTTAATGCTTTATGTGAATGGTTGTGCTTTGTATTCCCAAGGGTAAATGAACATTTTATTATTTTTGGTTGATATACTGAAACTGATGAATACAGTAGTGCCAATTACTCATAACAGCTTATGGACAAAAATTAAGCAAACTACATGTGTGGGAGAGAAAAAGGCATACAGTCCTGCTCTACTTAAAGTCAAATACGTGAGTTTCAAGCTTAGCTAAAAAGCCTGACTGTTTTGTTTCATGTACATATCAAGCCCACCTTCATTAGTCCAGTAAGCTGGATCAGGAGGCAACTGAATTTTGAGCAGCACTTATTTCCAACTAGCACTTGTGTTTAGATCTGTCACAGAGCCTCTAACAACGACAGTTGAAAGTTATCGCTAAAGCCACAGTCATCCATAAGGATTTTGCTTTGGAGCCTAAAGATCCACCTGGAAAAGGAACTTGAAGCAAGAAAAAGTTTCTGACCAGCAGGGAAACATTCACCCAAACTTTGCGTGGCTTAAAGTCAACTTGCAATCCAGCCATGTTTAGGGCAGGCTGCCTCCACAATGCAAACAGATCCTGGAGAAAATTCTCCCTTCACATTAAATTTTTTTTCTTCGAACAAAGCCTCATACTGATCTCCTTTGCTTGCCCAGTTATTGCTTCACAATATTTGTGCAAATCTGCACCTGCTCCAGTTTAATTTACACTTCTCCATGTAGTGTGCAAATGCATGAAGGAATGGCAGGTACTCTGGAACAAAGACATCTTCCTCACATAAGAAATCAGTGGTCTAATCAAGAAAATTCGTCAACTTCAGGAAGACATTGTACCCTGCTTTCCCTTTGCCAAAGAATTTCCTGTATTCATAGTTCATGTAGCCCCGGAGTAAAAACTGATTCTAACACGTTTGTCTGCGAGACCTGTGCAAACCTGGTCACAGCCTTCAGTTGTCTTCCTCCTCTTTAGGCCTTTCCTCATTAAATGTTCTATAAAAATCCTTTATTAAAGGACTGGTTCTTGCAAGCCTCTGAAGAGAGAACTGAAATATATACAATGTAATAATTGAAATACATATAAAATTAAATAAAGGAGACCTCAGTGGCTCATAGAAGTTTTCTGAAAACATCTAAAGTCTTTCAGGTGAAAATTATAAATTTACCTCTGTTGATATTGATTTCTCAGGAAGTGACATGCATTTCAGCAGTCCACTGTCTGGAGACGCTGTCATTTTAATGATGTTTTGACAATAAGGTCAACCTCACTGTCTTACAGATAAGATCCTGCTAACCCAGGCATTGGAAATAACAAGGAAATGAGACACTGGGATAATCTGAGAAATAAATTTTAATGTCACTTGGAAAACTCCAGCAGAAATGCCACACTGATAGGAAAAATCTTTCAAATGTTATACAGCAGATGTCAAATTTGGCTGGAGTCTGGTACAGTGAAGATAGGTCAGAAGGACAACTGGGAACTGATACTTTTTAAGGCGTGGAAGACACAGCTTTGTGGATCCCTTCTAGGGAAACATGAAACAATTCCAACTTTCCTGAGAATGGTTTTCCCAGGCACTGGGGTAAATGATAGAAAATTCATATGTATTATGTATTTCAGACTTCCATTTTTTAAGCACAGACATGTAGGAATATATAGAACACTTGATCACGAAGAAGTAAATAATAATCCTTATCCTTATAAATATTAAATTATACGACAAGAACTTGACACTTTTGTGGCAAACCATTTTATCAGAAAGCAATTTATAATTTTCATTACATTTCTACCCAAAAAACATTACTAAGGCTGGAAATGTTCTGTATGGTATGGAAAATAAATTTTTTGGTATGAAATTGGTGGCAATTTACCAATATTATGTGTTCACGTCCCTAAAAACAGTGTGATTTTTGTAGAAGAAGAAGATTTGAAGTTTTTGTTTTATTTTTGAGAAATTAGACTGCTTTCCAAAATTTAAAAGTGAAATGTTGATCTCCCCCCCTCCCAAAGCACATCCCTGTGCTTGTTCCTGGACAAGAGCATGTGTGTGTCAGCTAAAACCGTGGCCTGTGACAGACACAAATTTAGAAAAGTGTGTAAAACTTCTTTTTACAATGAAAATAACTGAGACAAAAGATGAACTTATACCTCTAATGTTTTTACAGCCTTTTGTCCCCTTTTACTTAGTTCCTTACAACACCTTGTTTTGATGTTATAGGCTCTGTTCTGCCTATAAGGCCGTAAGTGTACTTCCTCTGGGCTGACTTCCAACACAGCAAAATCCAATGCAATGTGAAGATTGTTCTTTGAGTTCTCTGCCTGTTGGCACACATCAACCTGGTAAAATATAAGATCTGCTGAGCTGTACCCAGTAATGACTGGCTTCTAAATATTGGTCTTGTACACCAGGGTAACTCTTTCATCTTCTGCACAGCTAAGCAGCTGTGCAGCTTGCCTAGCCCCTCTGCCTGTGGTGTTTGGATTTATTAGCTAACATTTGAAAGGGATGTGTCCTACTCATCACAATGTCTTGCTATGACTGTTCATTATGGTATGATGTGCGTGGCAAGAGGCGGCTGTTCTATACCAACAGGTAAGCTGAAATTAACCTCACTCCCTGTTGCTGTCACCTTGTATGAATGTCAAGAGAAGGTTCCTCATTCATAACCTTTTTATCACTTGAAAATATTAAACAGAAACCACCCTCTGATAAGCAGTGACTGTGCATTTTGTAAGGGGGTTGCAGAACAGATAAGGCAATTAAGAAACCTGACTTAAAGTTTTGTATCTGGCTCAAGGGAAGTTTCTGCTCCATGCATCCAAAATCAGTCTGCAGGGGAGAGAATAACGGTAACAGAGGGAAGGTCTATGGGTACTGCACCTCCTGCTTAACAATTACAAATTCTAAGTGACAAGAAGAAACAGGACCTCTGGTTTTATTTTAGCATTTTCAGACTCCTCCAACAAATCAGTGGTGCTTTCCCTGCCTAGTTATGGCCTCTTTGATGGAGGAAGGCATTTTATCTCTCTTTCTGTTAGCGGTTATAGCAGTTACCTGCATGCCACTGTATAAACTTCCAGTCTATTTGCTAGTAATTTGTTATCAAAAGCTTTAAGTGTAATTTGATTCTGACAACTGTCACCTTAAATGGAGATGAGATTTAGTAGCAAAGTTCAGACTACACACTGGTCAAGCCAGTCACTAAATATAGCCCATCGGCATATCCCACACCTGCCCATAACCTTCAAGGGCCTTGTGCAAGAAGCACACTTCATATCCCAAAATTTCACTTGTCTATTTCAAATTATATTTTAACCACCACTTTCCAGATTTTAATGTTTGATTTTGTAGCTGGATCTCAATGCCAGGGCTCAGTATGCCTTGGCTAGGTTTACTTTACTATGATTGACTTAACCGATCATGTATTTGGACACTGTTCCCCAGTTTCTTGATATAAAATGGGGAAGATAAAAGGTTTTGCTGCTTCACTAGGGAGCTGAAGCCCAGCCAATAATGTACTGCTTACAAAACATCTTTAGTCTCAGATGACAATCACTATCAAAACTCAAGATATTACTAATTTAAGGATGTTAAGTAATAACAGCTCCAACAATAAAATCGTTCCTGCTGTGAGGGAGCAATGGGTAAATACCAAGCGTAAGCAGAGAGGGGAGGGAAACATCTGCATTTTCTTTTGATGCCCAGCAATTTGTTAATTTGTTTTGCAAGTTGTTACAGAGCAAAGGTTTGGCCTCCGACTGCCTTTTCTCGCTGGTGCCACACAGAGCAGAGGCAAGGGCACCTGTCCTCAGTGACCATTGAGAGGCACAAAGCAGGGACAAGCACCGCTGAGCCTTGCCCGTACGTGCCCAAGAAGGGTGCTGAGGCCGGTGGTGGCAGAAAGGAGGAGTTAGTCAAGGCTGAGGACAGAGGGGAGAAAGAATAGCCCTGGGAGTTAGGGCAGGAGCTATTGACAATGCCCTTCTGTAGGGTTGTTTATTACTACACAGCATGCAAGAGAGGGCAGGTTTCAAGTTTTTTAATTAGATTGCCCTTCACATTTCTATCACTTGTTTCAGCTGGAGTCCAGGCCGCGAATGCTGGTTGCTGCAAAGCCAGGCTGAGCGTGCTCGTACTTGCGCGTGTCCCTGCATACTGATGATTTGCAAACTTGTTCAGCTTTGTCTTACAGTGTTTCCACTGGTATGCCCTTACTGGTTTACTGTCATGGCAGCGTTGTTACCACAGAAAGAAACAGTGCTGGCTTTAGCTACTGAGATCTTTTTCATGTCTTTTAGATTCATCATACAAGAGAGCAAATGAAGGATGGAAGGTGGCTTTTTCATCAAATGCAATAGTAGCTCTTCCACATCTTTTTTTTTTTTTTTGCATTCGTTGCCTATGGTTTTGTACACATCTGACTTTTCTGTCTGTGCAGCCTGGGCACCTCACACTTTCTTTGCATTCTTACATTACATTTGTGGATCAGGAAAGGTGTATTTCATAAATTCCATTTCATAAATAGATAAATATTTAATAACTTCAGTACAATCCTTTTTTTTCTATAAATGAGGGGAGAAAATTTTCTACCCAAGATCATGGGAGTTAGTGCTGAGAGCAAAACAGAAAACAAATCCTAACTTTCCAGATCATGTCATCTCTAACAATTGTTTTCTAAAAAGATTCAGAGCAAAGTTGCTATTCTAAGCCCAGGAGAGTGATGTAATAACAGGAATAAGGGATATAACATAAGGAAGGTTTTGTGTGGAATATCAGTTTAATTCTCCACATTGACTTCCTTGAATCAAGGTTGAATCAACCACTTTGGTGTCTGATTTGCCTCTTCTGTGAACCCTCTAGCTTCTGGTGGAATAACTTCAGTCTAGTTTAATTCAGGACATGCACATAAAAGCAGCTTCTGGTAGTACAATAACACTCCTTAACTTCCACGTTCATGTCTCCTCAGTACTCAAAGTTTCAAATACTCTTTTAAGGAAGACACATTGAACCTTCATTTTGCAATATTTTTATGAAAGCTTTTGGAGCGTAGTATTTTGGAGAGTATAAAAATAATCTAGCCATTTGAAGAATCTTATTTAATAAAACTATATATGAAAAGCCATTGCCTTTCTGTAGCTATACAAAAATTAATTTGCACAAAATAATTTTAAATATGTTTTGAAATCTTCCCTTAATGCTATATTTAGTGCAAGGTGCTCTTCCTACTGAAATCCATGGGAAGAGATTCCTTCTTCGTGGAGGTGACAACCACCAGGAAATAACTGGAGATCTATTCAACACCACAGAAATATTGAGGCTGTCATGACAGCAGTGTTTCAGAAATACGTCACAGTTCCTACTCACTCCTACTGTTCATCTATATGGAATTTTAAAGTTATAACATCCTTTCCGCTGTCCCTGTGATGCCTAGAAATAAAACAAAGGAAAACAAGGTACACGTCTCCCCTTGACTCTCTACTCGATTTGTAACTCTTCCTTGCCAGTTACAGTGACAATATTATGATACGTTGGTGCAGATAAATGTCATTATTTTATTTTCTTGTATTAAATGTGCCTTAATGGGTAGGATAAGTCTTGCCTGTGATACTGGAGTCTTTCTTCTTCAGTGAAGAAATTTCAATGAGGACGTCAGTAACAGCGAATTTTATCCAACACAGTAACGTTCCTGGCTTTATAGAAAATAGACCATCAAAGCAGAAGAAATTAATACATATGGTTTAAAAACTGTGAATTTTAGTTAGTCTCTTTTCATGTGTGCGACCAATGACACAACAAGCCACACAACTTTTCTTCATGTGAATACTCAAGTCATTAAATACAAGTCCATAATATTTACCAAATTCTTCAGTGCTGTTGATTACTGTAAACTTCTATATTTTCAAAACACATGTTCACATGTGAAATGAAAATCATAGAAAGGAAACAACCACAAGCATGGCTTTTTATAAGGCAAGGTCCAGCTAGGTCAGATGTTCTTTTTTGAAAGAGCGAGATTATGTACTGAGTCTCAGACAGCAAGAGCACTCTTATCCTAAACTCAGCATAATTTTTTGGTCTCCAAGAGAATGTCAGTTAAGACTGCTGTGACTCCTCCAGTGCAACATCTCAAGAGGATGTTAGAGATGAATGGATTCTGTATTTTGTTTATTTAAATAAATAACATGCTTACTGAAAGCTTTGATCATCCTGAACCATCTTCTTTACAGGCTCTCACTTGGGGAAAGAACGGTTTGACATCTGCAAAGAACATCCTGATGTACCCCTTACATTCAAGTTGGGATACAGTTCCCACATTCAGAAACATCATTTTAGATGTCTGCTTGTAAAGAAGGTGTACAGTTCTGGTTACTGTCAACAAAGATCTATTCTATAGAATGAGTGAGACATCCAGAGTGCAGATATATTGTCAGCTCACCCTGAAGTAGATATCTACATTATTGACTAGTCTCCTATTGGCCCCAATAGGAATTTGGACATATAGCTCATACACAGACATCAACATGTAGTCACATAAATGTACGTATCTGAGTCTGTCAGCTGAATCCCATTCCCGGTGTGGGCTGTAGAAGAGCCAAGTGCAGTCTCATAATTTTCCCAAGAGAATTTTAATCCTCCCTCACTAACAAGGAGAGTTTGCTAATCCCCAGGTGTCTAATCTCACCTGTAAAACCATTTCATGCTGTGTAGATAACTCAGCATTAACTGAACCAAAAGCAGGATTTGAGGTGCTCTGCCAGCTGTTGGACATCCCACCAGTATGGCTGCGTCTCCTCTCGGCTGTTGCAGCAGGACCTGTGTCCTGGCACCGTGGCACCATTTCTGTCTGGGAGACTCCTAGCCAGACCCATGTCCAGCAGAACAGGAATTTGAAAGTTGTGCGTCCTTCAGCGTTCTGAGCTGCTGGAGGAGGAGGGTTTCTCTCCCTCCCTCTTGATGGTTTTTAGCACTTTAGTAAATCTTGGCTTTGTCCTCTTACATAGCTGAACTTTTATGTGCTTTTGGCGAGGTAGGGATTGTTCCTTGCTGGACTCTGGTTAAAGCTATCATAAACTCACATTGGGGTCCGGGGCTGGAAGAGAGACAATAATAGCTTTCTTGATTAAAAAATAAAAAAATCTCTCAGCTCTCAGGAGAAATAAGTTGTTTCTGAGCCTAGATTCATTTTTACCAGGTTTATAGGCAGAGGAACATTGCAGAATGCTGCTGTTCCACAGCATTACAATACAAATGGGTTGGAGGTGTGAAAATGAATGATAAATGTTCAGATTATGTCTTCTTATTGGTTATAGGACAGCATCCAGTATAAACAGAACAAAGATCTCAATGCATTCACAGTGATACTATCTGAAAGCTCCTCCTGATTGCTGTCTTGGACATATGGTATGAATTTACTTGTAATTAATTAAAAGCTTTTCTGAATGCCATCAAAAAGGGAAACACGCAGTGCATATTGACTTCAAGGATATTTAGTAGTGAGTTGTGCAGCTGGGATCTTCTAATTATTTCCGTAAGTATTGGCTGATCAGAGTAGTACAGCTGGGTGCTTGTGAATGACATAAACGGTTATAAGTAGGAAAAGGAGGAAAAATTATTTTTTTCCTTTTTCTTTGATCTAAATAAATTTGTATCCATTAATAAATCAAAGTAATATTTGCGCGACAACCGTTTTAAAACTGAATTTCTTCTTTTCCTTTGATTTTACTTTTGGTGAAACTAATCCCAAATAGTTACTTTTCAGAATGTCTATTTTACTATCATTCTGCAGTGCAGCTAAAGATACCTGAAAATGAAGTATTGCTTCTCTGAACATAAGTTATTTTATGGTCCAGTGAATTAACCAATGTGCTACCTGAATTCATTCCTGTACTAAGTCATTCATTAGAACATTATGAGACCATTCAGGAGATTCAAATAGATTTTGATAGTATAGCACAGGTAATTTGACATACTTTTGAAAAGAATAAAAGAGAATTAAAAAATACTTGGCAGCAGTTACAGGTATTTTTCATGTTCCTACCTATGATTTCAATGTTCCTGTCTATGGTTATGAGAAATCTCATAATCACAGGCACATAAAGGAAGATCAATATATTTTGAAAGCCAGTCTGGTAGTCTAATTTTTTTTGGCAGGCTATTGCTAACTAGAAAAACCTAATTGTTTCCTGAATCTTTAAGAGCTATTCAGGTATGTTCTTGTACATACCTTGGAAGCACGAACTCCTCCTTATAAGGAAATATCCTTCATCAGACCTTTTTAATGCCCATGTTAATTTAGGTCCAATCAGAAGTTCATTTGAGTTCTTGTAAATCTGTTTAGAAAGCAGCAAAACAGAAGGAAAGTTTGGTGAAAGCCTAAGCATGACTGTGCAGTGATGCATACAGAAAGGTAAACTTACATAACTGGTTTAATATTGCAAACACAGTTAGAGCTAAGAGTTCAGCACTGCATGAAAGTGGTACAGACAGTCCTGATCCAGGGTTTATGTCAGCAGGACAAAACCCAGGATCCGTATCTTACTAGCTCCCTTAGTTGCCTGAACACTCCTCAGTCCACGTGAAGGCTTTCCTCCACTCTCATAAACATAAATTGTTAAAGATTACACTGGACAAAACATGTTCCTAAACACTGCTCACCTGTCAGCTGAAGGGTTGGGTCAGGAACTTATGGGAAAAGGAGGTAGTTTTAGATCCCGACCTGCAGAGCATGCGGATAACTAAGGTCAGGAATACTGTTACTTCTCAAGCGGAAGAAGGAAGAAGCAGAAAAAGGAGATTGTAGTGATAACTGAGAGTCTACCCCATGGTATTCAAAGGGGAAGGATATTTAGAAGATGCCAGCATCTTCCTTTTAAGCACTGGGGTTTGACTAAGTCAGCCTTGGGACATGGAGTTCTTGCTCTGGTTTTCCTCATAAGCTATCTATGCACAGTGAGGTGTAGCATTTTGTTCCTCGCCTCTGCCCTGCCAGTCAGTCTTGTTGCTTCTGAACCAGAACTCCATGCTGTGGAAGCCAGCATCAGGACTGGCCACCATGGACACAGCAGTCTGAGATGCCGGAACCACCAGTTGGCAGAAATCCTACCTTGTTTTCTGAAGTGCCAAAACATTTTTCCTCAGAAGAGAATATGGACAAGCATGTGTGAATGGGCTGTCATGGGAAAAACCCAGCTACCCCAAGGCAAAACAATATTTTGACCACATAATGCAACTTTATGAGCAGAAGTAACCTCTCCTCTAGCCCTAGAGAGTGAAGACAGTTTTACGATTGGAATAATTTATTCTTATATTCAGTTGTAGTTTGTGCATAAGTAGTACAAGGCAGCTGTCTTCAGAAATTTGCCTCATCTCCCCTGTTCCAAGATAAATCCTCATTAACCCTAGGATGCCTTTTCCCATTCGTGCCCTCAGGGACCGTGTAACTTAGAGGTGGCCGAGAGGTGTAATGTTAGGGGATAGCTAGGATTTTCAGCACATGAGGCATGGAAAAAGGATTGGGAACTTCTAAACAAAGGAAAAATGGGGGTTCGAGTTGAGGGAAGTGGTGATACCAGCCACACGGGCAGGTGCTGCAGCTCTCAGAAGAGAGGACAACCATGGTGTGGAGCACCGGGCAGGAGGGTGTTGTAGCAAGTGATTTAGGAACAACTGTGCTCCTGAACCGCTTGGTACCACCTCCAGCCCAGTCCTGATACAGCCACCCTTTCCATCAGTCAGAACATCTCCATACATGCTATTTAAATAGGGACCCCATTTTTACTTGCCTTCTTAAGAGTTTTATTTTAGTTAGGGTTAAATACTTCATGTGTATCTTCAAATATCTTCTGCCTCTGCTTTTTAAACTTTCCTTTTCCTAGATTAAATAGTGTCAGTGGAAGGTCACTGTCCGCACACATCTTTGCAAAGAAACCATTCCATTTCAACCGTGATCGGTCCTGGCAAGGGGAACACTCACTGATGTTCTTATGAGAGTTATGAAGTGCATGCTCGGTGAGGAGGGATGTTTACGCTGCTTCCTTCAGATGAAAAGTACTGCATTTGCTGACCCTTGGGAGCATATAAACATTTAATGAGAACACCATTCGGTACTAAACACATGCTACCTGTATGAATAACACCTGTTTGATTCAGTCATGTTATTTAAATACAACATATATGTTTACTTTTGTATATAAATATAAACAAAATCTACAAAGATTATTGGAGGGGGAGGGGCTACAGCAAAAGAGAGAGGTCCTTGCCCTCAAGATTTGTCATTGCCTTGAGAAATACAAATATTTAAAAGAAACTAGTTGTCACTTGTTAATTTCCTCTTAAGGTCTGGGACTGAAGAATAAATGAACTGAAATTCTCTGTGTTGCCCACACCTTGCCCAGTGCTGAACAGCACATTCAAAATGTTGTTCAGGTCAAAGAAAGGGGCTTGGCTGGTGCTACCCTTGTAGTAAAGACATCTGATATTTCCTTTACGTCTTCATATGTGAACTGTTGATAATTCACCATCACCTAACTTTTTGATGTAGTGGAGTGAGTCCTTGAATAAGACGTTTCAGAAACAGAATATGCAGTTTCTACCCACATAACTTCATTCATCCCAGGGCTAGGTTAGTAAAACACAATGAAATCCTACCAGTGAACAAACCATTTCAGTACCCACGTCTATGCTGCAAAAATACCTAACTCCTGAAGAATTCCGTGGCCTTCATGGTTTTAACAGCTCAGAAATATCCTCTCTGAAGTGAACTTGCCACATATGTACAGTCTACCACTTAATCTGTTTCCTTTGCATCTCATGTGGTGCACCCAAACCCTAAGACACACTGATTACTTCTCATCTTTGAATAGTCCATAGCACTGTGTATGACTGCTGAGCTGTGTCACAGTGGTGTTACACAGAAAGCAAAACCACAGAGAGGTATTTTTATAGTCCATAGTGAAAGATACAGATTGCATGCACTAGGATATGGCATGATGGTATGCAGAAATGAGGGCACAAGGACCATGATCCAGGACTACAGAATATGGAAAGAACCAAGACTGTCCTATAGAAAGTAGTTTTTGAGACCAAACACAGGAATGAACTATTCTCAAAACCAAACCCCACATTCATCTGAAAGTGAACTAATTGGTTCACTACAAAAAAAAAACTTGGAAGTTAATTAAAATGTATGCCATGTTGATGACCCGCCCCAGGTTATGGACTAGGTAGCGAAGTCATTTGACAGTGCTAGAGACGGCACCTGTCAGACACATGCTAGAAGAAGCTGCAGAAAACGATGTTATGAATCCATCCCTGAAAACCACGATGTCCTCTGAGGTGGTTTCACTTCTACATCACCTTTTCCGAGTGCTCTGCCATTTGCCCGATTTCTCATCTCTCACCAGAAGAAACCTTTGCCAAAACTGTTGCCAGTTGTTCCACAGACTCAGTTTAAAGAGACCTCAAAATACAAGATGTATCAGCTTTGTTCCTTTTCGTCCTTCATTATCCTTATCAGGAAAAAAGAGAAAATAGAGCTCATGAGAATCTTAGAAGACAATGTTATCTTTCCCCAAGCCTTAGGGCAAAATTATCTATACCAGACTTTTCCTTGTAGACAATTTCTTGACTTGACCTGAAAAAAAAGAAAAGAAAACAATAAAAACAAAAATCTAGATGCTAAGACCTCCATCAGAAATCTGACCCAGTATTTAACTAGCATAGAGTAAATGCACTTTCCTAATATCTACTTTTTGTCTTTCTTATCGTAAATCAGTGCCACAGTAGGTATGAAAGACACTGGATTATATCGGTTTTGCAACAGTCCCTCATATTTTTCTAAACAGAATTGCATATTTTCCACTACACCAAACGCAATTCCATCTGCCTTTCCTCAGAGGTCAAGTCTTTTATACCGCTTAATTTTGCTTTCTTCCATAATTCCTATCACCCACATCTTTCTTGAAATAACCAAAATTAGACACAGCACTCCAGCTCAGGACTCAACAGCGCTAAGCAGAGAAAACACTACTCCATGTGTTTCACATATGACTTTCCTGTGCTTTAGTTAATTTTGCTTTTTTTCACAACAGTTTGAAATTGTTGGCTTCTGTTCAGTTTTCCATCCAGTATATCTCCTAGATGCTGTTCTGCAAAAAAGTTGCCTACAAAGTCATTCCCAACCTCTACTTTTTGATAGATGGATTATTCTACACAAAGACAGTATCCTGTTCTTCTGCATGAAAGAATAACCTCTTGTTTGTGTTTCAAGTCCATAACAAGTTTGTATTAATTGCCAACTCTTTTTATTCCCTTTGCCCTTAGACTGCCTTTCCATGAATGACAATAATCTTCTTATATTCAAATATGTTATCTCTACTCTGTTGTCTTTCCTCTCTTTTTTTCTGAAGAATCATGAACTTCAAAATTTCTCCAGCACTTTCATACAAATTTTCCTACTTGATTGCATTCTGCTTCTCAGGATGAAATGTAGAAAAGCCCATCTCCAGTTAATTCTCTCACCTCTTAAAAGAAAATTTTATTTCATGTTCCTATTATTCCTGGTCTGATGGACCAAAAACCATGTCTCCTGATAGAAGGAAGGCCTTAGAATAAGTAATTTGCTTACATAAGGCAATTCCTCCTTCTTTTCCTTTTCTTTCCTCCCTGTCTTTCTGACATAAGGGTAAGTCTTGGGAGGAATACAGGAATGTTGTCAGAGCATGCAGGGATGCAACAAGGAAGACTAAGGTCCACACGGAATTAAATCTGGCAAGGGACATCAAAGACAACAAGAAGGGCTTCTTCAACTACATCAGCAGCAAACGGAAGACTAGGGAAAATGTGGGGCCGCTGCTGAACTAGGTGGGTCCCTTGGTGACAGAGGATACAGAGAAGGCAGGATTACTCAACGCCTGCTTTGCCTCAGTCTTCACTGCTAAGGCTGACCCTCAGGAATCCCAGGCCCTGGAGGTAAGAGAGGAACCCTGCAGAAAGGATGACCTTCCCTTGATTGAGGAGGATTGTGTGGGAGATTATTTAAGCACTCTGGACACCCACAAATCCATGGGCCCCAATGGAATGCACCCACGAGTGCTGAGGGAGCTGCCAGATGTCATTTCTGAGCCACTTTCCATCATCTTTGAGAGGTCTTGGAGGATAGGAGAGGTGCTCAAGGACTGGAGGAAAGCCAGTGTCACTCCAGTCTTCAAAAAGGGCAAGAAGGAGGACCCAGGGAACTACAAGCCGGTCAGCCTCACCTCCATCCTGGGAAAGATGGTGGAGCAGCTCATTCTGGAAGTCATCATGAAGCAAGTGGAAGAAAAGAAGGTTATCAGGAGTAGTCAGCATGGATTCACCAAGGGAAAATCATGCCTGACCAATCTGATAGCTTTCTACGATGGCATGACCGGATGGGTACATGAGGGGAGAGCTGTGGATGTTGTCTACCTCGACTTCAGCAAGGCTTTTGAAACTGTCTCCCATAACATCCTCCTAGGGAAACTCAGGAAGTGTGGGCTGGATGAGTGGTCAGTGAGGTGGATTGAGAACTGGCTGAATGGCAGAACTCAGAGGGTTGTCATCAGCGGCGCTGAGTCTAGTTGGA
>Ga0065711_1001576_pt1 | contig 42001 bp, 25 predicted proteins | sample Hoacrofraction12_FD_59098 | JGI IMG/M metagenome (GOLD analysis project Ga0065711, IMG submission 59098) | Hoatzin crop microbial communities from Cojedes, Venezuela - Epithelial fraction 12 v2 (version 2) | ecosystem: Host-associated > Birds > Digestive system > Esophagus > Crop | place...
CCCCCCCCCCCCCTCGAATAAAAGTTCTGGAACAGTTTCACTGTGCTGCTTAAACCTCCTATGAATACAGATGACGAGCTATTTTACTGCTGTCCTTTAAAGTTAAAGGAACCTGAAAGAAACAATGGTTTCTTACCTTCTGTACAAAGTTGTTGAATAGCAAAAAGTATTGAGCACAGTTTTTACAGTTTTCAGGTACATCTTTATCCAGTAGAGCAAGTAGCACCTCCAATAATTTATGTAGACTTTTTAACTGTGAAAAGATTAATTTGAATTTAAACAGTCATCTACTACTTGTAAAACAAAAGAGTTTTGCTTATTGGAGTTAAGGTATGGTTAATAGTTGTATGTATGGTCAGATACGCTTGCTGTGATGAATATGAATAGCTAACAAAGGATTGCAGCCTTCCCATTTTTAACTCTTCGAATGAATGCTGCATATATTAAACAGGAAAGTAATGAAAGCATTGGCATGTAGGTAACCCGCTCAGAGAGGTGGAACTCAGCAGTTACACAAGTTTGCAATATTTTTAAAGCAGTTCAAATTACTCCTCAAAGTGAACTATGTTCAAATGTGCCGGTCATTACAGCAACACAAAACAAACCAGACTAGAAGTAAACTGTCACACAAGGTCTCCTGTCGGCACACTATCACACTCAGCTACACAAAAAGCGTTTAGTTTGCACCAAAGCACACTAAGGGTATACACACTGGTATACAGTTTATTACACCTCAGTTAACAGACAGGAACTAACAGCCAAGAGGAAGTAACCAAAAACTATCAAACTATATTGTAAATGTTCATCTCCTTACTACTGTACTCAGCTGTAGGACCTCATAGTAATCTTTCCTAAAACCTCTAAATAAGGCAAATTTTCTTAGCAGAAGCCTGTAGACCCGTAGTGCCTTCCATCCATGACACTGGATGAAAAAGAAAGGATACACCCCAGAAACGGGATCGGAAAAACATTCTATCGCATCAAATATTAAAACTTGATGTAAAAAAAAAAAAAATTCAGACTAAACAAGACTTGGACATTCTGTGTTCAAAAGTGTTCAAGCACCCACTGACAACTTACAGGAATACACCACAGATACCACTTCTGTCTGAATTCTCTTAATATAAATGATATGGTCCAGGTATCCCATGGGAAATAAGTGAATCTCAGACATTTTGCAAGTTACTCCTTTTCACAGATCTCCTGATGAATCTTCCTACAATATCAGGAGCAGTCACATGTAACAAAGCTGCACTTCCTGAACTTATTTGCCAAGATTTTCTAAAGGAAAATGAAACTTTTGAACACTAACCATAGCTATGGTCTTTCTCTAGAATAAGATAGCTCAGTTACTACTGCTATAGGCTTCTGAGTGAGGAAGGAGAATCAGCTAAAAATTAAGCTGATTTCTTGAATGTCTCGATTAGAGAAAAAGAGAATAAATCTTAAGAAAATTGTTCCCAAACTATTAAAAGAATACGTGACGTCACTTTACAAGACAAGCTGAAATCAGGAAGAATTGTTTATAACTAATACTTTGAACTTAAATTCTGAGAATTACAGCATGTTGCCTCCTAGAGTAGGAGCAGACAAGTATCAACCTATTCAAGAAAGAGCTATGAGCACGACCAAGACGAGAGCCTTTCACCCTGTCATTTACAAATCACACAGCATTGTCTGCAAACACAGCAAAAGCCATTAGGTAGAGACAACCGCCAGGATCATCGGTAATGAGGTGACACTCACCTTCTCCTGATAAAGCAAGGCACTGTCGAGGGTTTTTTCAAGAATAGTGGCTACAGCAACTCGCACCTCTCTTACACTGCATTCCAGGAGGAAAGTCCTGGAAGATAAAAGGCGAAGCTGCAAAGAGAACTGGAATCAACGTGTACACATGGTTACTGTGATTAAGCATGGTGTCTAAAATTTTAGAAAGGATAACAGTCTGGATACTTTTTGTATTGTACCTCTGTGGGTAAGTTTTAACTTGTTTTCTTGCACTCCTGCTTGTCACTAGTAAGTCCAATGATACTACTTTGTATTTATTAATTCAAATAACAAAAGAGTTAAAACTAAAAGTTATCATAGGATCCTGTCTTTCAATGCAACTTCACAGAGAAAATTTTCTTTACATCAACACATCTCTGTCATTTCTCCAAGAACTTGCCTTAGGTCTTTTGAAAACACCTATTAGTGGATCTTGAGCTTGGCGAGAAGAATTCTTTTCAATTTATCTGTGATCTTTGTCAGGTAAGCATTTAACTTACCTTACCCCAAACACTTTCACCATATTGTCCTTTCCCACCGCTTGCATGAGTGACTAGACATAAACTTAGGCCCATTCCAAGGCACTCCACTGAATTAAACATCTGCATCGTCCTCCACGTACACTGCACTATTCTATCAGATTTTCAGAATTACTCAGAAAGCTGCACAATCTAGGAAAACACTAGAAATAAAACCCCAAGTGATTATCTACAGTGTCTGTTTAAAGAATGTGCACAGTCAGCTCTTTGGGAACACATCAGTACAGCCCAGATCATGTTATTGAGAAGCTTTATAGACACATGAGACACAAAACACTTAAAATAGAATTACCAGTACTTACTTTACAAGCTCCCGGCCCTCTGGCCCGACAAAATATTCAACTAACCACTGACAAGCATCAATGCTTTTGGAGAGCAGTGCATCTATGGTAGCAATCCATTCTTCTGTGTCAGCCCTTTAACAAAACAGGGGCAACTGTCAGTAATGAAAAACACCTCCAAAACCTAAGCCATGTTTCTTGTTTGCCAAATAGAAACAATTTTACTTTAATTGACATACACTAGATGGCTTAAGACAAAAATACTGCTGTCTTTAAATCCATTAAAGTCTCTCCATGCTCAAACCACTACCACTGAAATAACAGACAGCTGGGAGAGGCAGCAAACTGACAGGTTACATATGACCCTCTGTCCTCCCTTAGATTTCTTTCCAACAGGATTCCAGTTCAAAGCAGAAATGTATTGCTACTTCTGTGAATGTCTATGCTACCCGCAGTATTCAAGGCACTGTAGGTATGACAAGCACAAAAAGCTCAGAATGCATTGCTACAGTATCCAGAGCAAGGCCTTACCTGAGTTTCTTCTTGGTTCGGAGATAGGTTTGGAAGAGGAACTGGACTGCCAGCTGTAAGCTCACCTTCGCCATGCATGGATAATAAGGATGCTTTACCTTAGTCTGAAAGAAATGTCAAATTTACTTCAGAGCAGAAGTATGCCTGCAGCACATACGCTGTCTCTTTCAACAGATCAACATGTTTTATTCAAGTAATTTACTTCATTTGGAAAAAATAAACCAAAGCATTTTTCTGTGCTAAAAACAGTCTCCAGTGCTGACTATGCTAGTTAACAAATATGCTAAAACGAGAACAAACTTGCTGTAAGGCACACTAGGATCTGTGGATTTAATAAATTCAATAAATGCTGGTTTGTTTATTACTTCACTTAGAGAAACTTAATTAGCAAACTGTATTTCCAATGAAAGTCTACCAACTTTGAGGTGACTAACACCAACTTTTGGATCTTCCATACAGGGAGGAATTTCTGTCCCTCTAGAGCTCAGTTCACATCATTAAAAAAGGTGTGTGCTCTTTCATAAATTTTACTATGGCACAAGGATGTTTCTCCCACTACTAGAACAGGAGGCTAGAGTCAGCTTTGAGACAGATGTTATCAGTGTGAAAAATTATTGGAGACAACGAATTGCACAGCTGGAAAAGCAAAATCACACCAACCCTTCCCTTCCAGTTTTCCTGGTTGTGACCCGAAGAGCGTCAGCGGCCCTTTCTACCCAACATATTCCAAGTAGTCCAAGATTAAAAACTAGGTACTTACAGCATTCAGTGAAGCTAATGACAGAACAAAACTGAAGTAGTCACTACTGTATACATCTCTATTCTTCATAAATTTCAAGTTTTCATCTCTCACCATCTGTAAAAATAAAAGAAGACAAAAAAATTAAAATGTTGTCAAACTACGTTTCTTTAACTAAAATTCCATCTTTCACGTAAATATGCGTGGTGTTTAAAAACCAGTGTCAGACCTACTCTGCTCATGCTCTGAATCACTGCTTCAGCAGAGGGAAAAATACATATAGGAGACTTAGAATATTTGTATAAACCAGTGATTTTCTTCCAATGGTATTACAACATATGAGACAACAGACGAGAGACTTCATTTGCCCATTAAGGGAAAAGAAAAAGGAAGAAGTTGCTGCTAAGTTCTATTTTTTTTTTGCTTGCTTTTAATAAAAAAGCCCTGAGAATATCCTTCAAACCTGAAAGGCTCGCTTAACAAAATTTACATGTAGAGAGCAAGAAGCCATCGTTTAATTACAAGCTGCAGCCACAATAACGTACTCAAATGCCAAGTCCTCCTTTTTTAAATGAGATTTCGCTGAAAGACTCTCCATAAATTTGAGCCAAGTTCTGTTTACTGTAATAATACAACCTTGGATACAATAATGCCTGAAGTGGCTACTAATGCCCGTATACAGCCCATGTGGAGGGCCATACATAGCCTGCACAGTTTATTCTGACCATGCATGTGATGTGGGCTCTCTTGCAGATGTGCATATCAGCAGGATGGTGTGTGTTCAGAAGGCCAGATATGTGCAGGATTGTACCCTCCCCTGTACGGACCAGAGCTGCAGGCCTGCAGACTGAGCCCTTCCCTCCTTTTATGACAGCTAACCGGTATGCAGGTTCTACCACCCTCCTACTGCTCTGCCAATGCCATCGCACTTCCATTTTCAGTCCTGACTTGCAAAGTTGCTTTCAACGCCCGTGTTTTCTGCTTTGAGATCATATTCAGTACTACATAAGCTAAGATGCATGAACAGAATTGAAGCTGATTTTGGTTTCTCTCACTTCTCCTCCCCTTTCTACATTCTTGTGAACTCAGCAACTTGAAGATGGCTGTAATTTGCCATCGTTTCCATTACTACACAAGTGTACTTCAAAGGAAACATTTTCTCTGCTCTTCTCTCTCCCTGCTTGCATGCTGACTGCTGACATATCTCACGTTTGACTAATTTGCCTACAGTTTCTTCAAAGCAAAGAATGATGGGTCAATTTTGTGAGAAGGGACAGCAAAACTTACAATAATGTACCATCAAACAGCTTGTTAATAACTTTATGTCAGAATCCAGAGTTACTGTCTAGCTTTGCTTTCAAAAAGGGAATTACTTCAAGGCCACCTTCAAAGTGACTGTGTTTGTCTTACTATGTGCTTAAATTTCATATGAGTAGGACTTAGGTCCCACTTTCAGAGTGCTCTACCTGATATATCCGCACAGGCATTTTCTCTACAAAAAGTCCCTTTTTTTCTCCTTTTCGAACCAACTTAGTCAAGATGGAGAGGCGGTCACTGTTGGGCCTATGGGGTCGAGGTGATGACTGGGGTGAAATTTCTGGTGAAGATGGAGCCGATCTGAAATATATAGAAGCTCAAGGTGAATAATGAAATCCTACGACAAATTTACAGTTCAAGTTTAAGCCAGTATAATCTTAAGGGAAATTTAGATTACAGTCTAAATACTTCATGAGTCTGTCAGTCAGCTTGAGCTTCTTACTGCAGTAGTGACAGCAGTATGGAAGAGGAAGTTATAAAAGCAATAAAAGACTATTCATTAAGCAGCTTAAAAAAACAAACCTAAACAACAGAAAGGTCAACATACTCCTTTGCTGAACAGGAATTACTCATTTAGTTCTGCAGATAGGGTCTAGAGATCAACATAAAAGAAACCTTTATAGACACAAGAGAAACTTACAAGGAGAGGTCCTCAGCTTCTTGACGCACAACACTCACTCGACTTTTCTTTGGTAAGACTGGAGAGTTCTGGTCAGACACTCTCTGGTAAAACAGCATATAGGCATTCCAGTAGCGCCGACGCACATCAGGGTAAGGGTTAGCTGATGGGAGAAAAGGCATTCGATGGAGGCCTTTGAAGGTTTAGTACCTTTCTCATTCCTATGGGGAAGTGAAACTGGGTGTGCGAGTAATGTACACTGTGGCGGTACAAAGTCACTTGTCAGATCAAAACGTCAGTCTATGCTAGTGAATAATGAAAAACTGAATTCTAAAATATTTTTGCAAAAAGCATACATATTTTAAAAAGACAATTATCGGAATTATGAAACAAGCAAATACTGGTAGAAATGTATTTGGAAGTAATTCCTTACAGCACTGTTTAACTATATGATGCCACACCACGTTCTATGCACAGTCATTTTCACTAGCCTAAAATAAGGCCTGTTTTGTGGTGGGTTTTTTTCTTTTTTAAACTATTTTAACAAGGTGACATCTTACTTTTGAATCTCCTCTGCTAGTAAGTCTACAAAGTGCTGAACAACAGTGAACATGGTTCCACAAACATTAGGACATGTACAAGCTGTTATGCCCTTCTGAAAACAGAAGGCTTCAGGAAATAACTGCTTCAGAACTGTTATTAGACCAAGTAACTTAAAGTAGACATAATGGACTAGCTCTACCTCTACTGAGAACCAGTATGAAACATAAAGCTACTGTAAATCAATCTGTACTCCTGCTTACATTGATCGTAGACTTTAGGTCTATACTCTCCACCAAAACATTCATATTCCAAGGTTTCATCAGTTAAATCAAATTCTTCAACAATAGTGTCATTAAATTTATACCACTTTCCTTTTCCACATCCCCTAAGATCAAAACAGAACAGAAACAGAACAGAAATAAAGTTACTTGATAGTCTAGTAAAAAACCAAACCACCCTGAATACCCTAGGAATGACAACGCTGAACTCACATTTGTTTTGACAGTCGATAGAAAGCAGAGTTCAATGTCAAAGTTACATTTTAAAAGAAGCAGCTTGATTAAAAATATGAGAAGCACATCACCTGCAACTAAGTGTCACAGGAAGCCCTCCAACTGCAATACAAGGTATGTAAGAATTGTTGAGACTTTTATAATATGGTGTCCCGTACTTTTGTGTTATTGTCTTAACACTCACAATGCTGGGTGTTAAGACAGGGTAGAGTGCTTCCAGCAGAGCTCTGGATGGCTCACTACAACTCCCCAAAACAGGCAGTCTTTAGACCGCTCCCCCCCCCGATAAATCTTCTTGGCCATTACCTCCTGTCCTTTATAAAGGAGTAGTAGTGCCCTGCATGTGCCTGGCCACTGTGAACAATCACACCGACAAGCTCATAGTTTTCTGTAGGGGCAACTTTCTTCCTTGGGGAGCCTCCACCTCCTTGATCCGCATTTCTACCATTGTCCCCCACTTCCGAGGATGAGTCCTGGCGAGCCATCCCTGACACAGTGTAAGGTTCCATATTCAGCATCCAGGGAAACTGTTTCAAGAGATATTTCAGATTAACCGAGACATCATACTGTGTATATGCTTAGTGTAATTTTGTGAGAATTGTATTAATACTTCCCACGCTGGGAACATCAAAGGAAAACATGGTACTTCAACTTTTTATCCTTATGACACAGAAGTTAAATAAAACGTCTTTACAGAGGTTTTTGCTCTTGCTTTCTGAAAGGACCCCAAGAATGTTGCAGACAAGGAAAGCTCTAAGGAAAAAAACTTCTTTTCTGTAGCATGATCATGTCATAAATGTACCAGGTACTAAAAATCCCTGTATCAAAATGTGGGGAAAAGAAGGAAGAATGAATAGGAAGAGTGAGAGTCCACTCCACTGTCCAACTCCACGAAGCAGTGGGGCAGGGAGGAAGCCATACAGAAAAGTTTTCTTACCCTTATTTGTTCATCATATTTAATGGAACGTCCGCTCTCCCAGTCAAAGCCAAATCTCATCAGGTGAATCACCAACAGGCTAGGTAAGACCTTGATGCATGTGCGCTTCACTGTAGTTCTCTTAAAAAGAAAGAAAAGTATCACCTCTATCTATATACCTCAAACATTCTACAGTATTCTTCTATAGATGCACAACTCCAGCCATCTCGAACGGATTTACAATCCAGCCAGGGGAGGCAGGATGACTATAATACGTACAGAGAGGGTACTACTACAGGTATTACAGAGTTTGTGCAGTGAGCTAGTATGTTACAGAACATTTTAGCATATTGCCATCCCTCTAAATGTTCAATCTACAATATGAGTTACATGGAATGACAAATGCTATCTGCATGGATTTATGGATTTAACCTTTTGATTATGTCTTCAACGTAGAAAGAGTAAGCAGTACCTAAGCACTGCTTCTATGACCATGTAACGCTTAAGAAAATATCAAGCTACAGCTGAATCTTCTTTCACATAAAGAACCAATACCTTTTCTTTGCACTTTTCACAGTAGTATGCATTGCTTCCTTCCAGAACTTCTCCTCTAACAAACTGATCCAATGATATCTCCAGACTTTGACATGAAGTCACACCTAGGTTGAGAGCCATGAAGGCTTCCTCACGCTCATATCTAAGTTCAAGAAGAAAAACAGTCAAGGCATTGACAGAGTAGAACCTATCAAACTTGCATTAACAAGACATATGCTTAGGAAAAAATATTGCATTTGTCCTATAGTTACCAACAGCTGTAATGCTCACAAAGGCCTATACCTCTACTTTCTTGTGCTATTTTGATCTATGTATCTTAGTAGTTATGGGAGCACATAACTTGGTAACTAATGCATTAAAAGTAACATCACCTGTGAGGACAGTCCTTGCAGATCTTCTGATCAGAGAAGATTCCTTGAAAAGTATTCTTAAATATTTGGTCTCTTCCTATTTTCTGTTGGACATGTAAAGTTAAACATCAGTGAAAGTGCAGAGTGAAAGATCAAGAAAGCAGTGGGAATTTTAAACTTCTGAACACTATGTAGATTATAAAACAAGACAAATGGCACTCTGCCTTCTTTTCTGAAGAACAAAGGAGAAAGAGAGAAAAGGTACCAAGGAGAGGCATATAAACAAGGAAAGAACCCCCTGAGGTTTTTACCTTGAGGTACTCATCCATCTGATCTATAAGACTGGTGAAGAACTCATAAGCATCTTGTTGCTCTCTAACATAAAGTTCCTTATTCCACATCTTGAAAATCTGTATAAAGTATAAATGTATATTAAAAGGCAGTTGTTCCATATATATATCACTAACGAAAGTGATTTTTAAAAGAAATTTGTTATTTTTACATGTTTGGACTTTTTGAACTAGAACTTTATCTCTGGAAGTTCTGCAGTGAGAAAAGGCTGAACAAATGATTACTTGTGGAGTGTGAAAGCTGTGTATTCTAAACAAAAAGACATAATACCTTCCAAAAGTTCTCAGGTACGTAATACTGTAGCTTGCTTTCCATCAAATGACCAAAGAGAGATTGAACTTGATAGAACACATTGTCATCTGGATTGTCTGTATCATCATCAATGGAAAGCAAGGCCTGGAAGGAAAACAAATAACCTTACTAAATTGGTTCTTGGCAAAACTATTACTCTAAGTTGTCATGACACACAGCACAACAACTCATAATTTATATACTTCTTGTGTGTATATATTTATGTATACCCACTTATTTACAGGGTTTATTTATTTTTTTTAAACAATTAATTTACAAATGGTGCTAAGATGAACATGCAGTTCAGGTGACAGTAATTGCAAGAAGAGGACTTTACTGGATGTTGAACCAATTACCTCTGGGAGACCAGGCTGCATATACAGCTGCTGGAAGACAGCATTCATGTAACAAGTAGCACCACCATTCTTCAGTCCCACAAATCCTGAGATGGAGCGACTATCCACTGGTGGAAGATACTAGAATGACAAACACATTTTTTGTCCCAGTAAGTTATAAAAAGCATGAGATGCCAACAACACATTATAGCTTTCATAATCACCTTTGTATCAGATGTTGAGAGAAATTTAATGGAAAACCAGGAATATAAATTCTGAAAGATCATGAGAGCACTATATTTGGTCATTTAGGTATTTAACACTTCACACAAAACTGTTAAAAATGGCCTAAAATGCATCTACATAAAATAGTGATATTTAGGAAGTACTTCTTTCTTATCCAGATAAGAACTGACAAAGACCCACTGGAGTATTTGCTTCTGAGGAAAATCCAGCGGGTCTGCATTTACTCTTTTCTGATTTTTGCCACCTTCAGTTGGAGACCACGGAAATTTCATGAATGGAGCAGTTAAGTAGATGATACACAGTACGCCAAACCACGCTAAAACAAATCAAAAAAGGCTTTTTGCTTACATCAAACTCCTTGGTAAGTGCAGGGTCACACTGGTGATGCATAGAAAGCAGCTCTTTTGTAATAAGCTGGAGATTGGAAGGCGAGCTATCAGCCAGCATTACTAACACTTCATAAGCAGCTAATCGGCTATCTGCTGTACTGCACCTAAAAAGAAAACCACATTTGAGATCTATTTTGTAGATGACTCAATTATTTCTAATTCCAGAAAGCCATATTACTCAGAACAAGCGACAATTACTCTACAAAAAGAGCACTTCAAATGATAAAACACTGCTGAGAGACCGCAGAGTGCTATTTTTTCTTTCTTATGGAAGGGGAACAGGGAAGACTCGAATCAGAAAAGCAGCACCAGGAACGCTCCTTTAAATAAGCCTCCCTTACTGACATGGAGACATCTGTTGTTAACATCCAATAGCAAGGAAAAGTAGGTGCCCTAAAAAGAAGACACAGAATTGGTTGTACATCTGAGGACAGACAGACACATACTCTCTCTCACTGTAACACTGATAGAGACATAATGACTTATTTACAGGGAGACAAGCTTTGAAAGAGCTAGACCAGATAACTTACTTGCTACAAGAGATGACCTTAGACCTAAGCTGCGCTGGACCACTACAAAACACTTCTACTTAGCTCTTTTCAGTGGATCAAACACACCAGTCCTTTCTTATAAAGGTCAAAGAAAAGGCTCTATTTACTTTAAGCAAACAAATGAGCATGCTTGAGGTGAACTGCAAGGGAGAAAAGCACTAAGGTATAGGAAGTCCCATTCCGCCAAGGGGTTGCTAAATGCTCCACTGAAACATTCTTTCGGGTTTGTGGAAAGGCAGCGCGGATGTGCCTGATCCAGCTCTAACACCAACTAGTCAGGGTAATGTGAGCAATCCAGCTGCAGCAGCACAAAACTCCACATGAGCTGATTTGCCCGCCCCTTCAGATGTTGTATGGCAATTACAGAAGGCAGGTGTGACAGGAAAGAGAAAGCCCACTCTTTTTTCCTCATTTGATATATTCTGGGCTATTATCAGCTCTCTCAGGCACAAGGAGACTTGCTCAGCATTAGCTTTTTACAAAAGTTCTTTTGAAAGGAAAAATAAGATAGTGGAATTTTGAGATTCTCATTTACAAGTGGCTTGGAAAGTTAATTTCCTTTTCATGCTCCAATTCAGGCAGCTTCCCAAGCAATGATGAACTAAAGGAATACTCTTTGGACTGATGAAATCAGCACTCAGTTGTGCTAGCAGTTCGTCATTGATCTAACAAACAAAGCACAGACTATGGAAGTACAGAAAAGCAATGATTTTGGGTCACAAAAACTTACAAAAATGCTATTTGGACACTTCTGTAGGAAATGTACAGAACTGGAGAAACTTTCCAACATTGGTATTAGCCCCAGAGTGACATTTGAATTCATGAGATCTAGGACAAAACCCAAAATAAACTAAAAAAAAAACCCATTTTTTTTTTACTTTGGATGAAAGTCTTGCTGACTGATTGCAGCACTCCCTGCTGGAGAATGGCTGTTCAGAATAATCCTGGATGCTCGGAAGAGGAAATCATCCAACAATGGCTTAATCAAAGATGAACCTGTAACACAGTAATCCACATCTACTGTTAAATACCTACACTATCACTGTAAATGTCAGAAGGTCTTCCACAACAGCAAAACCACTTAAGAGCATCACATCAACAAAACACATATCCAAATATTTTATCAAATGTCAAACGTACTGCCAAAATTACTCCTTATAGCTCTGTGTCACTTCTACTGATGTATTACAATGTCTTCATATGTACTGTCTGCTGACCAAGTCATCTGTTAGTGCTATGCAGAATTCATGCTAGTCTAGTCACTTCAGCATAAAAAGGAATACTTACCAACCATTTCCTTCTCTGCCCCGCAAAGTGAAAGGAGAGTCTTGATGAGCCTCAAGTGTCCTGCTAACAGGATGTTATCAGCTTCACTGGTCTCACATTCAGCTGTGCGGTTGGGTTCAAAGTTGTCTAGCCAGGTGATCTCATCTTCTAACATGGCAGCTGGGCTTATCTTTAGCTGTTCCATTTCTGATGCTGCAAGAGAAAATGAAAACCCAGAAAAATTAACAGCTCTATAAATGTAGAATACAAACACAAAGAATTTCAAACAATTTGGTAATGATCTAGTTTCCCCCACGATGTGTACAAAGTATACCTTCCAGCGAGAAACTCATTTCGCTTTCCAAAAGGAGCAAGCTGCCTTGGTGTTACTAAACACCAAGAACAGTCCACGTCAGGCATTAACGCAGGACAGCCAGCACACAGGCAGGTCACATCGAGTTCATGGCGTAGTAACCCCTCCGTGAAGACACTTCTACATCTTGTCTACAGAAGGAAGACATGCTTGGAAGCTGCAATCAGAATGATGTGTGCCTGTGCATACTCACATGTGAGGTCATCCAGTAACTGACATCTCAGGTCAAAATATTCTGTACACTGGGACAAAAGTCTGAAATGGTAACAAACAGAAGAAAGGTTTCATTTAAAATCAGAAACTTATTTCTAAGCAGTTGCCTTTAAGGCCTGTGTACTCTGTCCGTCTGATCCAAAACGGCATAGCTATCTAGGTATGCTTCTGCATGTACACACTACAGCTTTAAAACAAATTCCTTCCCAACAGCTACTTCTGAATGTTATGAATAATGTTTAATCCTGCTTTCTTCCTTCACCTCATAACAATTCTAGTTAATTATCAGATGATAACACAATAACATATTTTAACTTCCCAGTTACTCCTCTATTCAGATTTCTCTAGAAATTGCGTTTAAAGTTACTACTGAATTCAACATCTTTTGGCCAGTCAGGGACAAGTTAACAAGATTGATACCTACAGCCTTTACAGGTGTAATGGGTAATATAAGCAACAAGAAATTGGGCGAAGTCATTGGTCCAGACATCACTGAAAAGGCCAGAGCCTTTAGGATTGGTTTCTCATCCGGATCTATGCAATACTATCAAATAACTTCAATGTTACCGTTATGCACCTCGTCACCTCTACGCCTCATGTAGGGTTCCAGCCAAGTTCTGACTGCCATGACCATCCTAGAAAGTGCAGGCCTGTTTAGCAACTAACACCTCCCAGATGGCAAGTCAAGTAAGTTGAACCATGAGAGTTCACAGAGGAGGAGTTGCACCTTCAGAATTCAGCTTTATCTCCCTTCAATTTACATACTTCCAAAACTATCTGGCGTGTGACAGGGACGTCTACTTTTGACAGACTTCCAAAATCCTAACCCCTTGTGCCTCTGAGGTTCCACAGTGCTACTCATTTAAAAATGTGATAGATTTACTTCCTTGATAAACATGCAACTGACTTACCTCTGGTTGATTCCTCTCATGATGCTGGTGGGTGACCAAAGAGGCAGCTGGGCACCAAGAATAACATTCAGGAGAAACTGGTTTGGCTTTTGTACATCTGGGTGAGCTGATGTGTCTGTCTGGCTAAGGGTGTACAACTGGTCACAGGCAACACGACGAATCTGAAACAGTGTCATGGTCAAACACTAGCAGTTGCTCAACGGTTGCAAAGAATACACTTCTGCTTTGTTAGAAATCTAACGGAAAAAAACCAGACACTGAAAAGCTTGCGTAAACCAGACTATGAGCTCTGCACCCGCCAGCCAGGGTTTCTCTATTTATAGGGATTTAGCAATCCACTTTCATCCCTGAGCTAAAAGATCGGATGCTTTATTAAACACAGATTATAAATTCAGATAAGGTGGAAAGATACCATGACTTCATGTAAAATATGAGATGCAATGAAATGAAGTAAGCGTGACTTGAAAATCTCTAGATTTTAAAATATCCAGAATAATCTTAAATAAGAAAGAATGAATTTTATGACATCTGGAAGAATTTTTCAAAAGTTCCAGAGAGTCCATTAAATCTTACCCAAATCTTTCAAGATGAAAGTTGCTTGGAATTTTCCCTAAAGTAGTAGTTTTACAGAATTTGTCTCACCAAAATGAGTATTTTCTTTAGACTAGCCACAGCACAGTCCCGTGCGCCTCACGGATTAAACATGTCTAAAGAATGTAATACGTCAGCATTTTCTGTCAACACATCACTAGATACTGGAATTAATAACAACTACACGAAGGTTATTCATTCAAATAAAAAAATGTGGGAATGTTTGTAATGAACAATTTTATCTTCAGACCATACTGAATGATCTAAGCGTATACATTTCAGAAGTTTTCAGAGAAAAATCCTCACCTCAGCACTTGGTGATCCAAGCAGTATGTCAATGATGAAATCGGCAACACAGGGCAAATTGTAAAAAGATCCTAGAACAGAAGAGTACCAGGCTATCTTTTTTAAAATAATAGTTTAAAATAAGGCAGTTACAGTCTTGCATTAAAATACCATAGGACCTAGAGGATATCCCCCTGCCAACACTGAAAAGCAGGAATGGCTATTTGCACGTTTCCCCATCTCCTTCCCTCACTAGAGACTGGCATCACATTATAACAGCATTTTCCTTCGCCTTCCACCACCACCAATGTTTATACTTCTTGTACACAAAGGTTCAAGTACTAAACACTAGATATGCAAACATCAGCACTTGCAGAATTACATACTTCAAAGCCAGTGCATATATTTATATACTGGCAGTAAGTCAGCTTTCTCAAAACATTTCACTAGGGCACAGCACTATGCGCCTTGTTTCATGCCACCTGTTCCTCAGTCCCGGGGGAAAAAAAACAACCTGTATTTTTAAATAAAGTTCTGTGTTTTAAGCTTGAGCTTTATAAAGCTATAGGTTTCTCATGCTGTTTTTCTACTTGTCTGTCTCCAAAACCCTTCCCCCCACTTACTTGTATTCCAAATAGTGAGTAATCCAATTGTGTTTCATACCTAGTTGCTGACTGCGTAGCTGAAGGCAGGTTACTAAGAGGGACAAGGCTTCTCCCGCAATCAGAGCATCTTTGGTGGATACGGATTGCTGCCTCACACAGATACCAGCGTGCAGCGCCGTCGGCTCTCCTTCGCTTCCTGAACTGCAGTTACTTCCTGCATTAAGAAATGAACAAATGTTGTAATCCATCATATTCTTCAGATGTTTCCAGCTTCTGGTCAGTTCTTTGCAATTTACAAAAATTCTCCAAATGCCACAAGAATGCACAGCATTTTGCTCAGATTTGTGTAATGCATTCATATAATATCCTGAGTTGGAAGGGACCCAAGAGGATTATTGAATCCAAGTCCAATGAATTCAACTTCAAGCTCCAAGAGTGTTCAGTTAAGAATAAACCTAACACTTTTTTTTAGACTGGTGTAGAGACACAGTTAACCTACCTGAGCTGCTAAGTCTGTTTCGAATCCCAGCAGGAAATAAAGTGTTGTTCTCTTTTATTGGCTGACTACTTCCCACGAGGTCCAGTCGTCCTGCAGCAGCAGCCCAAGAGAGTCGCATGAAGCAAGCCACTGTGGAAGTGAAATCATTCACCTCCATAGTCTGAAGGAACAAGAAACAGCAGTTACTTCTGTGATATTCAACAGCCTTTGTCAGATTAGATTGCTTTAGTAATCAGGCAGTCTCAGACTAATTACACCAATGTGCCTATGAAGCGGAAAATAGCATTTTCTTAAAGTATCAAAAATAAAAATTTCCTTTTTCCCCAGGGTACCATCAAGCAAATTTAATTTTTAATGAACTATCTGAAACAAAATCTTGCCCAAAATTTCTAATTCAAAGAAACATGGACTATAAGCCATTCAAGCAGGAACTTTCCCCTTTCTATTCACAGAAAATTAACAAGAATAGGATCTTAGAGTTTAGCGTGACTGAAAATAAATCACTAGTAAGATTTCTGTGTAGATCTGTTTCTGGTAAGTACTTTTGGGGTCCTGCTTCCCTTTGTACTGCCAAAATAATTTCTGAGACTATATTAAAAATCAGATCAAGATCAGGAAGAGAGACTGATGGTCAGGATTTTCAGAGGCTTTTAAATGGAGCCTGGGCAAGAACCTGCATAAAAAGTAGACTTTTGATTAAAAAATACAGGAGTTATACAGCTGTCACTGGAGACAACACAGCAACACCACCATAAATCATCAAGCATTTCCTTACCTGTATGGCAACTCTTGCTGCTGGTATGATTTCTTCTACCCTAATGGAGGATCTATCAGACACAGAGAGCTGTCGGTAGGATGACTTCTCAGGTGTTCCACAAATGGACATCTGCCTACTTGCCTGTCGGCTGACATTACGGAAGGGGCGTGAGGACAACGCTTCTACCCCATCTTTAAGGAAATCCTCATCCAGTAAGGTAGGCATTGTCTGGCCAACAAGCAAGAACCTGCGTTCACAGAGCAAAAACGTCAGGTTTATTTCTGAATGTTCACAGCAAGTGAGTGAAACAGAACTCAAAGTACCAATTAATCTTAAATATTACAAGCTGCACTCTAAAAGCCAAGCAAGCAGCACTTTCTCTAATGAAAAGCAATTACATACCTTGCAAGTTGCAGGCAGATGGAATAGACTCCCTGTCTTGTTTCATAGTCTACTTCCGATGGGATGGAATCTCTCTGCATCACATTCACCACCAAACTTAAAAACAAATCAATAAGACAGACTCCATTTGAAAATGTTTCACATCAGGAGAGCGCTGCAATTACTTTATCTCGATCCTTCTCTCCTCCTATTCTGTCAGCTGAGTGCCAGTTAAAACTGCCAAACCAACGTCTTTAGAGACTAACATCCCCGTTTTCCTCTCCTACATGTACAGAGGGAAGCCGCCTGCTCCCGCTGAAAAATGCTTCAGGATCTACGGGGTGGGGGGGTGTGGATGGGTAGAATTATTAAGAGCAACATATACTTGATAAATCTGACACAAGCAGTATTGCAAGGTCTTCCAAACCACTCTGTGCCTCAACTCTTATCTGAAGGGTCTGAATTTTGGAGACTGTAAAATCTGATTTGGTTCCCACTGCACAATTTATGCTTTGCTTAAAGTGTCCACTGGTATCTAGGCAGGACGTACTGTAATGTACACACTTGCAAATTTGAACTGAAACACTTGAATGCTAACTATCCAAACATCAACTATCTTAGTAAAAGCTACACTTCACAAGCTTGTCTGTGCCTAACTTTATTTTGAGGCTTAACAACATGTACTCTGTTACATTGCTATGGTAGCTACAGTAGCTTTTCAGACACTGGATAATGAAAAAAAGAGCTTTGGGTGGATTTTTCTTCTCTGAAAAAGAAGCTGACAGGTGTACTAGTGTGCTGCAGTGTGGAAGTCAAGACACCACGCACAAACGCTAACTAAATGAAGTGTTATAAATTGAGTATATAATTGAGATTTTGAAATCTAACCTCAAACCTCCTGCTCTGAGGAAGTTTTCACAGAAAGACTTGGCACAGTTTCTTGCCATTTCATCATCTGCAGTTGGCATCAGCTTGGAGCTCAGTACCTAAAATAAATGAATAAATAGACGTGCATACACCCCCTTCCCCTTAGTATTCTTTATCTGCTGAAGGTTAGGAGTACGACAGAAAAAAATCCACTACAAATGAAGCAATTTAAAAGACACTTAAGCGAAGCTGTAGTCAGTAAAGAGAAATCCCATTAAAAATATTCAGCACAACTATGGCTATCACAGATACTTCTTCCGTATCAAAGGGCATTTTTTTCTCATGGCATCTTACTTGTTAAGCGAAAGGATAATGTACATACTCTAGCACACAAAATGTTGTCTTCCGACTCAGTTAGTGCTCCTTAAGAGCCCAAATCCTTCTCCTTTCTAGATTTTCAGTTGACAGTACGCTATAAAACACCCTACAGATGGCTTATTGATTCACACCTTCTGAAATATAACCGCATTGCTATTATTGCTATTTCTGTAACAGATGGTCCAGGTAATTCTATGGGCCTTATGAACATCACGACTGTATCACCCCCCTTGTTTTAAGTCAGCACTAAACTTCAGCATGCAATTATGCTCAGAGGTGTGGCCACAAGGAAGTCTGTGGTCTCTGTGGGTCAGATCTCATGTACATTCGTAACCACTTTCACTTCATTTTACATGAAGAAAAACCAAAACAACACCCAAACAAAAAACCCCAGCCCCTCCCAAAACCCCAGGAAACCCCCTGAAGTTATTTATTTTCTTGGAAAGTCTCTTTGCCATGTACAGCCAACAATGCTGCATGTGGGAAAATCAAATACATTTTTTGCAGGTTCACAGGTCAGAAGAATGGTTTACAGAGTTCCATGCATGAAATCCTATCACAACACTGCATGATATAACCCTGAACATCTGCAATGTTTAATTTTCATCTCTTTCATATGCTCTGCAAATTTCCTGCGCACATTTTTTCAGAGAGCACTTCAGACTGATTCCCATAATTTTCAACACATCCCCAGTTGAGGGGATAAAAAAGCACATCATCCTTTTCCTGACGGAAATCATCTTCCAATTGGCTTGCCTGGACTTGAGGAACAAGTCCACTCAATATAATCATCACATCTAATCCAACCTTCTACCTCTCATCCCTTGCCAGAAAAGCAAGCTATTTATTACTTGCTTTTATTATTTTCTCTGGCATAGAAGCAGCAGATAACTGTCTTGTCATACTATCATATAACCTTCCAGTTCAACAAGATAACCTTGCTGTGATATGCTAAACCATTTGCTTTCAGTTGTAGAACTTGTCAACATCTTTCGAAGACATCAAACATCTTTCATTCCAGCTGTACAGCAAAGGAGGCAATCCTAATGCTCCAGTGTGATGACAGTGTAGGAAGACAAAGAGCTAACATTAGACTGTAGAAACCCAAAGGAAAGCAACTACAAGAAAATTCCTACAGTAATCTTGGCACACACCGGGAATGAAAGAGAGTAACTTTGTCCACTGCTTCTGAAGCTGCTGGCAACCGGTCCTCCAGCTTCAAGTTGTTCAAACCATATTTGTAATGAGTCCTTACGAACAGTGGGGGCCGCGAGTAGAACTAGAAACTGTCCAGCTTCCTAGAGTCTGCAGATTACAGTGGCCTAACAATGACACCAGCTGAACTCTTATACTCTTTAAAATCCATGAGCTGAACACTTGGAAAAAGCCTTTTTTACAGGGTCCAATCCAGGGTTTTGGCTAAAGAACTTAGGAGAATACTTAGGGTTAAAAAAAAAAAAATGTATCTGTTCCACTCACTTTACATGCACAGCTAAAAAAGGCTAGAAGCTTCTGGGTAAAAGCCCTGCACGTTTGGGTAGTGAAAATTCTACACAGTTCAATGCTTCTCAAAAATACTCCTTAGCCTCTACAAACAGAATGCGGTAGACTTCTATAGCAGGAAAGTTAGCATTTGCTTTGGGGTTTTATTTTTTTTCAAATTGAATCGAGCAAAACCAATCAAACTAAACAACATCTCCCACTAATTTTTGGGACACCCAACTTTTTTTCTTTAATATATATACTAGAAATCACATACTCTAGCGTTTCTGGAGATTCAAGCAGGAATTCTGCCTAAACAGTAAGGACTTTAATGTTTCTTTGCTTCTCTCCATTTACTTCAGAATACTCCTTCCACCTTGCAAATGACAAAAAGAGGGGCCTGGCTTCACAGTAAAGTCTCTAAAGGGGAACTTCCGCTCTGTGTAGAATTTTTCAAATACATAAAAGCAGACTATGACATGACATTTGCATTTTGCATAATGACCCTGTCATGGTGGACTCCTGGCCAAGAAACTTAGAACTACTTAAACCTTAGTGCTCAGAAACACAAGCAGAAAGAAGTAAATTTATTTTCTTACCTCTAAATTGTAGAGCACTCTGAAGGTGGACATGCCTGGAGCAAAAGATCTGAAAAGACTTTCTAGTATTGAACTAGCGCTGGGCTGATGTTGGTGTTTTGAAGACAAGGAGGGTGATTTTGAAGACTGAGAACTCGATTCTGATAGCAGTGTTTTCTAGGAGGAGTAAGTCATGGAAGAAATATTTTGAGACTACTGCGTTTTGTTGTAATTGGCAACACATTTCCTATAATCCCTGTAATAACCCTCTCACCTCCAGCTGCTTGGAAATAAGTCAATAATCCCTAACATCAGCATTATTTTGCAGTAGAGTTTCAAACCCTTCACAGATTACACTCTGACACGGAATTTAAGAAACCTGGTAGTAAAATCCTTTTGGTTAAACTCACCAAGATTAGTTATTGTTTAATCCATACCTTCCTTCCCAGGGAATCAAGCTGATCAAGAGCCTCCTGAATAGCTGGGTCAGTGGGAATCAAGAGTAGCAGTTTTCTCACTCGCAGTGTTATCCTAAAAAGTTATCAGAAGTTACTTGCGCAAAATACGGTTCAGCCACACTGTGGCCTAGTGGATGCCTACACACTGCAAAATAAGTAGCTATTCAAACTTTGCAGTGTTAGCATTTCTTCAGTGTTTAATAACCATTTAGTTTGCCTACCTTGGCTCCTCTAGATTGGCAAGCTGGTAAAGCATATCAAACACATTACACACGAGAGCCATGACTACTCCAGGGAGGGATTTCTCCTGAGAATTAAGCAGAAATACAAAGGTCTATTTCTCCCCTCTCTGTTGCAAGTAATTTAAGAGAGCTCTTCACTCAAGCAACTGACCCAGATGCCAACCCGGCCCGCAGAAATCCCAGCGACTTTCTAGACTGAGACAACATTTGAATTTTTACATTACCCAATTACCTCATTTCCCTTTTAACAATCAATTTCTGAAGTCAACTGTTAGTTAGGGTTGATGTACAAAGCAGACCAGGAGTGGTCCAAACACAACAGTTGATGCTTCCCAGTTTATTTTCATACTGCAGCTTTATTAATAATAGAAATCTGGAAATCTCTCCCCTCAACAAATATACAATCTCAGAATGAAATCATAAAGGTCTTGTTTGTTTAAAAGACCCTGTAGACATTAATAAATCCCAAGCAGGCTACAACAGATGACAGAATACAGATTATAAAGTCCAATATGCATGCATAAGGCAATTGTATATTTAAATGCTTTGTTTCAATTGCCGTTTGAAAGCAGAACCAGATTACTAAAGGCTGGATACTCAGGCTGATGTGAACACTTCTGTCTCATGTTACTGTAGCTCTTCCACCCCAGCTGTGTCTCCCCCAGCTATCCCCCCTCCAGGAAAAATTCCGAGGGAAGGTTTCAGACTATTACACTGTACCTGTTCCATTGCATAGGAAGAACTAAATACACTGCCACTGTTGCTGGAACTGGTCGAGGAATCCGCAGAGCTCCCTGATGGAGTCCCACTTCCTGACGTTTTTACTGTAAGGACTTGTTCATCAGAGAAGCCCAGTTGGTGGAGTAATTTCTGATCTTTGTTTACGGTTAGCTGCAAGAAAATGTTTATCATTTAGTTCTGGAAAAGAGACTCAATTGCATAAAGAATGAGAATTCTTTGTAGTTAACATACCAGGCTGTCATGGGCAAATATCTGTATATTATCCACGGGTGAATTCAACATCTTGGCTATCTTCCACCTGACGCTCCCTACAGTTTCATTGCTATGAGCCTGTAAAATTAAACATTGGTTCAGTAAGTCTGCTCAAGCAGTAAATTCCGAGAGAAAAAAAGAAAAATCATCCATTAAAGTCTCCTGGCTACTCTGCATAAGGTCTAAAGGCATTGTCCACAAAAGAGACTGACAGGGCAGGACAGCAGTAGAAATATTCCATCACTGACAGTTAGCAACTTCTTTTCCCACCCCAGAATGATGGTCAAAACACATTTAGTGTACAGACACTTCCATTACAGTAGCCCTATACACACATTTAACATTTTAAAGTAGAATTTTCAAGTTGATTGGAGTCCTTAAAACCAGCTTCCTCTGTTCAGTCCAGGCATCAAAAAACCCACGAGGATCTAAGCGATCAACACCGCATGACACCCACATAACCTGCGCACACATACCTCTATGGTGAAGGTATCTTTGGTAGACTCATACGTAACATTAAGTGTTAAAAGATGTCCATGGAAAGAGGCACCATGAGGTAGAATAGTTCGGGGCACAGAGTAAAGGTCCTACAGAAGAGAAGGATGACAGTAAATACCACCCTTGAAAATAAAGACATGTCAATGACGGTATGTAACAAAGTTACTAGAGTTGCATAGGTTTAAATAAGTTTTACTATTTTTAATAATATTGGAAGGTGTGTTCTTAGCCTTGCTTAGTAAGAAATTACGTATCTTACCTCTATTGTTATCACATAACGCTCTGCCAACAGCAGCAGTCTCTCAATTATTACGAGTTTCGTTGACCTAGAGATAAACAATGAAAACAAGAGTAACCTGTCTCAGAGATTAATTTTCAACACCCAAGGGTAACTACGATGAATTAGCTGTTTTCAAATATAACTCCTTAAACCTAAATTTAATTCAGTTGAAACTAATTAGGAAAACAGGCCAAGGAGCTTACGTTACAACAAAACCAAACCCCACTTCCCCAGAAATATTACGTGACTAATAGGCTGGTAATAGTCTGTGGGGTTTTTTGTGGGTTTTCTTTGGGCTGGTTGGTTGAATGGGCCGGGTGGGGGGAGGGGAGGAGGGGGTTTTTTTGTTTGTTTAAAAAAAAAAAAACCCACAGGTTTTTCAAAGTCACTTTGGAACTCAAATTGTATTGTAATTCGAATATTTAATTGAGAAACCACCAGAATATACTACTAACAATACTGAGAATTTTAATTAGGCCCCAAAATCATGTGGGAAGCAGCTAGGAGCAAACGTTTACTGTCATGTTTATTCTTCTAAAGGCAGGCCTACCTGTAAGGAGACTGAACTGATGTTGCTACTGTAGGCATAGCAGTTGCTGTAAGCATTTTTGTAGCTCTTGTGACAGCATGTGTTAATGTTGGACCACCGAGTGCAGAGCTGGCTGCCTAGAATACAAAGCAGAGTAGAAGTGCTCGTTTACATGGACAATTAGTATGGCCTGGAGAGCTAAGAGGACAAGAAATATTTGTGGAAAGAAATTTTTTCTTTAAATAGAACTCTTGTAGTCCATTACTCTAATTCTAAGATACAAAACTGAAAAAGGATGTAGGTACAAGAACAATTAAAATTTGTGCTTTACCTCTAATCGTGTGTAGCAATCAGCAATAAACTTCTTGTGCAGTGATACTGAATCCTAAAGATAAAATGTACAAATGAATTAGAACTTAAAACAAAATCATGGGAATTACTCATAAACTGACAGAATGCAACAAATTACACATTTTAACATTCAGAGTACCAAGGCTCTATGAATGTCAAAGCACTTGCGTGTCCAAATACATGCCTACCTTTTTCAATCTAGGAGTTAGATTAATATAGCTGTAATTTATTATCAATTGAATAGCTTCATTGGCAATTTCTTCATCAGGTGACTCCATTGCAATCTTCCAAATGAAATCCATTCCTATCAATTCCAGTTTTTCTACACTCTATGCAAGAAAGCACAACAGTAAAACATGACTGGATTTCTTACGCAATAGTGAGTCGAACCACAGGAACAAAACAGTCTTCCATCTGCTGGAAAAGCATCTTTTGACTGCATCTTAAAAATTTTCTTGTCAAACACATTGCCAAGCTTTTGCACAGTGCAAAGTGAAATCACTAGCTGCAGATTTGTATATTTGTACTAGAAAAAAGTAATTTGTTTGCAGATGGATAAACAAGTTCCAAAGAACACTCTCAGTCAAGCCAAGAGAAAAATTAGAAACTTCAAAAGCATGGAGAAACCTAACTGGGACTAGAATTTGTTTCACAAAGGTCAAAATGGTAACTAACCACATAATAAACCATCACAAAACCTACTATGATACTTGGCAAAAATGTATCCATTTGAAAGAAGTCTCTGTGATAAAGATCTAAAATGCCTATGGAAAACTACTTAACACAGCCATTAATTTAATAAAAACACTGAAGGATCAAAGTTAAAAAATATTGCAGATGATAATTTGAGTATGACAAGCCTAAACCTCTTGTAAAAAAGAAAAACAAAAATAAAATAAAAGAAACATTTCGCTGCTAGAAAGAAGCAAAAAATGCACACTAGAATTCATGATTATTAATAAAAAAGTGGTCCACTCATTTCTCTTGCAAACTTTTAGAAGCTACATACCAGCTTCCAGCTACTCATTGCTGAATTTTAACAGTTGTAATTCTGGAGTTTAGGCTTCAAAATTTAACAATGGTAATACCAGAAGGACGATCTGCGTATTAATACAAACATGACCACACCAAATAGCTGCTGAGAATCCTTGTCTCACCTCCTCCCATCCCCAGGATGCCACAGCTGGTATACAAGAACGAACTTGCCAGAACACTCACCAACTGAGTTCCTTGCCTCTTTAGTCGATGGTCACACAGGTTCACATTTTCAAAGAAAGTCTTAAATAAACTAAAACCTGAAAGTGAAAAAAGGTGCAAGCTTTTTATTCAGGTCAGGCTAAGTTTCTATGCTTTTTTGAAAAAATGTAGATGTCAAATACAGGAAATGACCTTTTCCCTCTAAAACTATCAAAACTCAAAATGATAGAAAAAGACCACTTTATTATAGTGATTTACAGAACTTTTTGGCTATTTACTTTGAAGGCTTAGAAAGCAAATTTCTGGTATATATTTCAAAAACAGATCTGTTGACCAAAGCCATTTTCTTACCATTCATAGTAATTTCATATGACTCCAGTTTAAGAATTTTCTCTTTGAAGAGCTGTTGCTGTACATCACTCTCTAGATCATGCTGTCCTTTTGTAAACCACTCAAAGCACATCTGAATGAAAGGCATACGTATTTTTAACCCATTGTCATGACAAATATTTTAGTTTCATACAGTATTGGCAAACTATGTCAGACACGCCAGTAACTCATCTTACAGAAGTTTTATCCAGAGCAAGAGATTCAAAATCTAACCTCCAATAACCTCACTTATTTTACAGGCTGTATTGCAGCATCAGGGCACTTCATCTTCATAGTCATCTTTTACCCAAATAATGCTGAACATCTCTTATGACTCTGCAAACTTGCAAGTACCCCTTTTCGAACCAGCACCCATAACCTATAACTAATCTCCCGGCCAATGTTTGTACTTCAGTCAAATTTAGTGTTAAAAGAACATCCTAGTCATAAGTGAACATCTAACAGTGGCACCATTACCTTACACAAAGCATATAAATGCATTATTAGTTTGTGTTTGCTACTTATGTTTCACATCTCAGCAAATGCATGTGCGATTCATTATCCATTAAGATTCACTCTGCAATCACAGACATCAACTTTTCAATTTTTTCTTACCTCTCGATCTAACTCACAAACATCCTGGCCAGTTACAAGGCATTCCCAGATCTCCTTGGCACGATTCCAGCCCAAATAAAGGGTGGCTTCTTGCAGAAAAAATGCCAAAAATTTTAGATGTGCCTCCAAATACTGAGAAAGAAGAAACAAAAACTCAAGCGTTCAGACTTTTCTTTCTGAAACAAAAACTCTAGGCATTCTTTTCATTTTCTGCAAACTTAGTTGTCAAATAACAGTACACTTAGCAAAGCCTGGAAACCAGAAAGTGTTTCTGCAGTGAGATTTATTTTTGTTTCACACAGCTTTAAACGTTACTTCTTCTTGATTACCTTTCTAAAAGAGATCACTGAATTCCTCTTGGATTTGCTATTACTCTCCCAATATCGATACTATTTGACACTAGTTACTAAGTCACAACTAGTGTAGGAAAAAAAAATTATACAAAACCTTTGCAACAAAGCGTTACAAGCTCTCTCTGTGCGTGGCTTCCATGTCCTAACTAGGAAAACTTTCGTGTTTCCAAGAGCTTCGCACCAAATGCGAAGGTACAGTCTCTGCAAGAGTAGTTGAACTGAAGCTGTTGGAGAAGCCAAAAGTTTGTCGATCCTAGCTCTGTTATATAACAACAAAGCTACAACAAGCCCTAATAGATAAGTGTCAGAACTATAAATAAAAACTAGTGTAATTATTCACCAGAGAGAACATACATACCAGTGAATTCCAAAAATGAAACATCACCTAATCTTATGCAACTTGGTCAGTGATACACTACACGTTTTCAAAAACATAAGGTAGCAAGAAATTCAGGGTCCAGTACCTCCCGGTAAGTGTATCGACCATCCACTAATGTTGCTCCAACAAGCCCTCCTGGACCTGCCACAGATGCAGCCAAACGGTGGCATGATATTAAGCTTCCAGTCACCAGCTTCACTATTTCAAAGTTTTTCTTTAAATCTTGAATAATGCTCTTGGCAGAAAAAACCACAAAAACAAAAACAACCAAATATAAAACACTGAGAAAAGAGGCTTTTAAGAAAATACAAAAACAGGCACATGCACACAGCAGTCTGCTATTCTATAGATGTGTGTCTTCTCAGAAGGAGTAACGTTCCCCCCTCAGTCAGCTGTATCCCTTTCAAGCATCCAAAGCCCCCTGACGTCAGTGTTTTCAGCATATGCTGAAATACATTTGCTGCAGATTGCAAAGTCCCACACCTCCACTCAGCCACTGTATGACACATGTGACCTGCTGGTATTTTAGTCTGTTTTCCAAGAGTCAATGTCAATTCAATTACAAAGCAGCTGGTTTAAACATTAGCCATTGTTCATTTCTTAATGGAGACATGCCTGTTAATTACTCAACAAAAAGCTGAGAACAAAAATAAATTAGTCCTACCACAGCAAACATATTTATAGACATATATACACGCACACACAAATGGATGGCACAAAACACAGCATCCATACCTGCAGAGTTTGTTTATGCTACATCACTCAACTGTACTTGTCAAAGTGGTATTTAGTTCCCCCCGCCCCCCCTCTAAATTCAGACTTCCATGTTCTACAGAAAAGCCACACAGACATAACAAGGGCTTCAAAAATCATCTCACCATATATTCTTACCTTGTCTTGCTTTTGATAAGTTTGCTTAATAAACGAACGCGTGATTTCATGGAGCTGACGTAATGCTGGCACCACCCACACAAACTGAGGATTATTGTGCTGGGACGACTAGTAGTAAGAAAGGCAAAAACAATTACACATGTGTACAGGCTCAGCAACAGATTAACTTTCCTCTAAGACTCCCAGAAGCCTAATGATTTCTATCAGTGTCACTGCTTCACAACAACACCTGCTAGTTCTGCAGGCTTCAGTTACCTGTTCCTGGTCCCTTTCCAAACACACTCCAGGTGCCCTCCTTCACTTTCTACAAGAAGACCCTTGACACACACACACATCATTTTGCAATCCTTATTATTAAGCCCCAAGTACCACCTCTTTGCTAGAGAACATGCAAATTAAGAAGACAGAGAGCTCAGTTGCATGAGGGAGAGATTATAACCACCACCTTCCTCAATTATGGGAGATGAAGCAGGCCTGTTAGGGCATAAAAGGGGCAAATCCAGTCAAATGATGTTACTTCTTGCTAAAGCAAGAATAATAGAAGAAAGGACCTGAAATACTGAGGGTTAAGAGACAAGACGAAATTTCTGATTGGTGGTGCAAGGAGCCCTCTGATAGGAAGCAAAGAATATTCAAGCTGCATTTTGAAAGAGATCCTACAAAGAATAACCCTCCTACCTCATTGTTAGAACTGCTCATCACTTTTCTGGGAGGCTTCATTTTCTGTAAAGTTTGACCACACAAACCAGTACTGAGGTTGCTTGTTCAGAGACATGATGTCTGGTTTAAATACTGACAACAACCAATACCACCTACACATTTAGAGAGACTAAAGTACCCTGTCTGTAACAGAGCTCTCTACTGAAGACTCCCTCGTGTATTTGAGAATGCTGCCTTAATATTACATTCCTTCTCAGTTTATGCCTTCATTTCCCCTAACGAAGTGAAATTAGAAAATCATGTCTTTTTAAACATCTGCTGTATGGTTACCCCAGTCCCATCCAGCCTACAATGACAGCTTTCCCTTAGTGTTCCCCACTGCAGCACCTCTCTGAAGACCTTTGCCAGAATGTAATTAAAAAGAACGCACAACAGGAAAGGACAAGCGAAGATCCAAAAGAAAAGACTGCAAGTTTCACAGAGATTGAGAACTCAAAGTTTGAAATCCGTATTCATAAGCATACACAAAAAAGTGTGATCAATATCAAGAAGCAACATACTATACCTCCTAAACAACTGAAATCCTCTACAGATTCTGCACCACAGACAAAAGTATATTTACCATGAAATAAATGCATGAAAAAAGTACAAGTCTGTTTCTTTATTTACAGGTATACTTCAGACTGAAAAAAATCAGACATCAGCACTCCTGCAGACCTCAAGAAAAACTGCCTGCTATGTGAACAGCGCAACATAGAGTATATGCAGTCTTTCAAGCCATGCATATCTCTGCTGCTGCCAGGAAACGTCTTAGCACAGGCAGCTGTGGGAATGGCTTCTTTACGTTAGATGAAAAGAATTTAAGTAACCTATTAAAATACAAAACTACTATGATTTACATATTGATCTGCATTTTGCAACTTAACAGCCATGCCAGAACACATGCTTAACTCAAAGAAAACTAATCTAGGCTTTCACATGAAAGGGACAGTTAAAATACTGACATACCTTTACAGTGGTTCCATTTGCAAATTCTAACCTTGGGCCCATCCTGGCAGTTTCCCATAAACTGATCACTCCTTGTGCTGAAAATTTGCTTAAAACAAAGGCAAGAGACTTACTATGAGTCTCATGGTCAACAAACTGGCTCACACAAAGCCTACCCCTCTCGTGGACTCCCCAAGGTAAGAACTTACAGATGGGACACGCAATTTGTGCATCTTGAAAGAAAGGGCAACATCAAAGCTAGATAACATTTCATTTGGGAAAAGATAAAATAATAAACCAACCCTCTTTATATCCTCTATGCATTTGATGATATAGCTTCTTTTGATTGCCTCTTTCACTGCATAGGCATCACTGAGGATTGTCAGATGTTCCTCCAAGGCCTGTTGAATAAGACTACATGGTAATGTTGGAAGATGAGCCAGCTCCCAAAGTACTTCCAGAACCTAGACGAAGAAGTGCAAGGTTAGTCAGGACCTAGGAAGTACAGAGACTAGCAACCCTATGTTTAATAAATTGGGGGGGGGGGAAGAGAGAGATTTTATTTCACATTCACATGCCTTTCCAGTGGTTGTCTCCACCCGTGCTTCTCGACCAATGCGCCCGATCAGGCTCAACAGCTTCTGTCGTACTCGATCACTCTCTGTCTCCCAGCTCTGTATGGTCAAAAATGACATTCACTATTACAGCAGCAAGCACTGTCAGTCTGTTAAGTCTCAAATGTACACAAAAATACAATTTACAATTTTTTACTGCTGGAAAATCAAACAAACAAGCATATTTCTACCATGCGTACTTCCTTATTTTTGTTACTGGGAGTTACGGTACTAATTTGCCCAACTCTTTTTCAAATATAAACTAGAAGAGATTAAATAGAATAATAAAATGTCTCTTTTTCAGTACCTTAGCACTGCCTATATCATGTACATAAAAATCTAAGTCAATTAGCAGTATCAAGAGCAGATCAGGTTTTTGGGTTAGCAAGAAAATAGTCAGTATTAAAAGTGTTATTTTGTAGTCAATTTCATATTTCTATTTTTATATAGAGAGTACAAATGTATTCAAGGCATTTGCCTTTTGGCAGGCTGGATGCACAAGTATATCTCATAAATTCTCTTCCTAAGGAATGTAAATTAATGTGAAAACTTACCTTTTGGATTAGGACAAATAAATGATTGAGCTGGTCGGAGCTAAACTTCACAGCAGCTGCAGCAATAATGGTATGTATGTTTTCAATCACAGTGGAGGATTGTCCTGACTGAAAAGAGGAAGAAAACACATGAAGGTAGGTCTTCATGCCAAATGAGACAGAGAAAAATCTTCATGTAAGCATTATCCTACTATTCACAATAATGAGAAAGGATAACAGCTTTTGACATGTTAGAAACAGAAGGTAAGATTAACTGTCTCTGCTTCTCGCTTCACTGGCAGAGAGATCTTTGGAAGTCATTCTATAGCAGGAGAGAACAAGTTCGTCTGCCATTATTACAGCAACATTAAGAGGCTGCAATGGCACGTAGCACCATAAGGTGTGGTGCCAGCAGTACAAAAGTCACCATTTTTGCTGCTTGGTGAAGTTCATGTGTGGGGTGCTCCATCTCTGACACTCTTTCAGGCTTTATTCAAAAGTGAGCAATACAAAATCTCCTCCCACACTGATGGGAGCACCATGGTAACAAGAGCCAGAAGGGGGGAGGAAGTATTGCATTTTATTAAAGAACAAAAGTGAGCAAGCTAGAATCACGCTTCAGCTCTACCAAGCACGCAAGACTTGCTACCATGCCCGCACATACTGCGGATCTGACAGCGTCCAACGAGTTTAGTCTAAAACGTCAACATTTGGACAGAGAAGAAAATCATTTCCTGCAGCGGAATATTACATTTCTGGTCAAAATTTCCGCATGTCATTTGCATGAAGTAGTCAAATCACCTTTCCTACACAGAGATAAGTTGAATATACATAAAGTGAATGTGAAAAGTTGACTTGTCAGTCAATTATATACAGGAAGTTCAACGGGAATTCATACAGTTTGAGCCCACTCTCTTTAAAGTCACACTGTGAGCTGCATTCAAATTTATACCTCCAGCCACAAAAATTAATATTCTTAGGCACGGTCTTTGGTCTAGACAAACACTATCACCGGTTTCAGGCTGACAACCTCTTATTCCAATATTTTTGCAGCCCCTTAACACTTGTTGCAAATAACTGAACTTCATCATAAGATTTAACAGCTGTGTTACAAGAAATTGCCAGAACACTTGATTTTAAATGGTAAAGGAAGAAGTAGAAGAAAGCGTTTGCACTAACTGTACTGTTAAAATCTCAACACCTCCACTTTGCAATGAAGAGATGCCTATACTATAAACCAAAAAATCCCACCATTAGAATGTCTGCTTTTGTAAGACAGTCTGAAAGCACCTGCCTAGTCTTGGTTGCTTACCTGAATTCTCCAAATTTTAGTGAGCTCATCTAGAGATAATTTACTGCCCAGCAGTTCAATAATTCCCTTTATACGATCACAGTATTGTGCTTGGTCTATATTACCTACGAAATAGAGGCAGCACATTAAATTAATATATTTAAAACAGTATTAGGTACATTAAATGCATAAGAATAAACAAGTTCTTTTAAAAGGAAGATATGTTATGTTCATTTGCAATTTTTTTCTTTACTGTTACAGACAAATCCATCAGCTCAAAGAAAGAGAAAAGGCTCTTTCCATTTTTATTTTGTTAAATACATTCACACATTTGGTAGCAGTTCACACCCATAGGGCCTTACTACTTGAAAAAAAAAATCAACCCCAAAACCTCTCAACTGTCTTTTCCAGAGGCTAAAAATATGCAAAGATAAACTGAGAGTAAAAACCCCAGGTACAGCAGAAGACATCTGCACAGATATCAAATAGAGGACTAGATGATAGCAGGAGAATTTGCAGGGTTTTCCTTACTCTATTTTGAAGATGCTAAAAACCTTGAACTCTTTTTTAAATAGTGTTCCATTAAAATGCATTGAAAGTAACAGATGAAATTATTACATTGAAGGCATTCAAAGCACATGCCAAAAGTCTTTGTGAAAGTGCTTACCTTCTAGAGCAATGGACAGGACAGAATTTTCTACTAGCCAATTTAGTAATCTGTCTGTATCTATTGCATTCTTCACTGACTTGGACACAGTGCTGTCTTCTATTAATTTCGTTACCTAGAAATTGCAAAATGTGAGATTCTAACAATGATTCCCACATGCATTATACACGTACACAATGAAATCTGTTCAAAAGGCTTACTGCAAAGCTTCAGTGTGAATGCTGGAATATTTTGAGCACAGGAGATATTTGGGTTTTTTGGGTTGGTTGGTTTTGGGGTTTCCTTTGTTGTTTTGTGGTTGTTCGGGTTTTGTTTTTTAATAAGCTGTTTAAAGGCAAATTGCTAACCAGAAACAGCTCCTTGCCATCAGTCTCTGATGCAGCAAATTCTTATTCCCAGTGTGACACAGGAAAGCTGGCCTGTGTTGCCAGGTATGTTTCTACAGATATACCAGAAATAGGTTACCTCAGGCTTCTGTTTCTTACACTCAAATCAGTGTCCTATTTTTATCCAATACAGAACTGATACAGGCTCCTCACTCTAGGGAGAAAGAGTATATTTCTGCCAAAGCCTTCAAAAGCAACACACTTATAACTTCACCAAGGATACATGGCATTTATGATTGTGAACCAAATAGCAATGAGGCTTAACAGCCCAACTTTCCCATAAACAAAAAAGCAAAAAGCACAAAAGAGGGACTCTAAAACACCTCACAATGTCTGCATACTAAAAAAATGCCTTTTTTGGGACACTTAAAATGCAGAAGTTCTGGAAGGAAGAGATGAATGAACAATTCTACACTTAAACCATGACTCTGGTGAAAAACAAACTGTTCTCATCTTCTACTTCGATATAAGCTTCAAGCACAGAGCCCTGGTCCATAAACTCCAGCTCCTAGGTGCTACTACAGTGTCCATGTACAATCATAATTAAAAAAAAAAAAAAGTTACACAGTGTAATGATCTAACTGGACTGAGACACCGATCTAGGATTAAGTCCCATTTGTTTTTTTTCTTGCTTTTCTCTCAATGAAAGGAGGACAGAAAAGGGATATCCCCATAGGATGCTCTGAATTATCAGGGTTATCTCAGAGTGAATATTCAATGAATAGCACACACTCTTGCTGATAAATCAATCTGAAATTGCAGTTCTTCGAAAGGGTTCAGACTATGTCTAGTTGTTTTCTAATCGGGAGGCCACGGTCCTCGCAGTGGCTACTAACATTACAAACAACTCTCGTCATATCAACTTGTCCTGGTATTTATTATGAACTGAGCTTTTGCTAAGGCAACATCACTTGTCAGGAAATATTGCGCCATCTCTTTTTTAAGGTTGTGGTTTCAACGACTTACTAACAACCCCTCCCACCTACACACATACACACACACACAAAGCAAACCTACTTCTTTGAGGGAATTCATTTTTGCACTGAAGTGAGGAGATTTTAACATGCGCAACAGAATGTCCAGCCGTAAGTCATCCACCGCAGTTACCAAATCAGGCTGGAAGCGCATACACAGCAGTTTGATACCAGACAAGAGCTCAGGGATACTGACCAGTCTCTGTTTAAAACAAACAAACAAAAAAGGAGAAACAGAAGCACTGCTATTTCTGCTATTCTATTTCAGACTTCAACAATTCACAAAGAGCAGGTTTAGTGACCCAACACAGACTGTAATCTATGAAACACAGTACCAGGTACATCTGAAAGTATTACTTGTACACTAGAAATTCTAAGACAACAAAACCTTTGGTTAAAGTGGACTCTCCTGCTACAGATTTGACACACTGAATTGCTCCTCTTTAGTTACACAACCTATGCATACTTTTCAGTTTACAATTATCAATTTAAGTTTAAGTAAAAAGTCAACACTCAAAAATATAAAGCTGAACAGCAAATTCAAGGTAATACAGGAACTAGTCACAAGTTACATGAATATTTTATCAACCATTACCAAATTCTCAGAAGCAAATAGCTAATGCAACAGTCATATGCATACAAGCTGTAAGAATTTAACAGACTGCAAGACAGTAAGCATCTTCAAGTCAGAGAAGTGAGTAGTCCTTACACTTCAGAAGGGGACCAACAAAACCCTATTTGATAGCAACAGCAGCAAAATATTTTAATCATGACATCAGATATCTACTGGAAAAGGTATTGAATGCAATTGGGTAAATGTATTTTGTTCTATGTCATTCAGTTAGAATTCAGACCAGGCTGTATTTTTGTCAGTGAAAATAAAGCTATTGTTCTAGTCTACTTTGCCAGCATTTCCAAGATACACAGTAAGTTCTTCCCAAATATTTAATATATAAAAGATTACCTTGTCTTTCAAGTCCTTCTCTTCTACATTCTGTACATATTTAATCATTTTATGAATGATTGGATCCAGCATGGGCTAAAGAACGTGAGAAAAGACATGACAATCTTTTTATGTTTCCTGAAATCAATTACATTACTTGGAAGATCTGGCGGCAGCAAAGTGAAATATGTAGCTGAAAGCTCACAATTATCTTAGCCATAAAGCAACATACATAAAACTATCCTGCTAGGTACAGCCAGAAAAAGAAGCAATTAGAGTAAGAAGCCATTTCAGACCACCATAATACAGGTTAAAAAAAAAACAGAAACAAACAAACATCTTTCAAAAATGCATCAGTTATTAGATGCATCTCCCTCTCTGACTTCCAGTGGCTTCTGAACTACCTCCTCTTCAAATAAGTGACTTCCAGTCACTTACTAAATTGATAGTTTTGTTAGTGAGCGCAGGTGTGAAGCCTGGGGTATATTTGTACCTACAAATATACCATGGTGAATTTTTCTTCCTGTACCGCATTTTTTTCTAGTGTAAACTCCCATATGTATGTGCTTGATCTCAGCCAGAAACTTAAATTTAAAACAAAATCCATCCAGCAAGCTAGATTCTTTTCCCACATGCTTTACACCGATGAAGCTTACTAATGGCAGTGGCAAAGCTTCTCACTGTTGCAGATGTAGGCAAGTGACTACAGATCACTGTGCTTAGAAAATGAATCTGAACACCGTCTGCGCCCTCTATCCATCACTCTCAGGATGCTCAAAATGATTCTCGTACTTTATGCAAAGTGAGTTTTGAAGGCTTTTCGAATTAGTCACCAGTTTCACAACAACACAGCTGTAAACTAATTTTCAGTCCTCTCTTTCAAATTCCTACGGTAAAAAGCACAGGTTCTCGCGTAGTTGTCTTTCTGATACCATACTGCCCAAGATCTACTTTAACACAGACAGCTTCATCTAAATCTGAGCAAACTACTACCATCACATTTCAAGGCTGTACTATTTCCTGAAAAGAACTCATAACAAAGGCACTTTACCTGTACTACAGAAGAGTTAAGATACTCTGCACAAACTCCAAATGGCTGAACTAACGCAGAGATTGCCTGAAAGAAATACAGCAAGTATTTAGGTGCACTTAAAAGAGACCTTTTCAGAGCTAGTGATCTATACCTTAAAAGGCAAATGAAGGTGAATAAGCACTGTTTGTCTCATACCACAATTTCCAGTCATTTGCTACAAATTGATTTTGGTGTGCAACTCCTTTACAACCACACATGGTTCAGGAAAGATTTACTCTAAGGCATATATATTTTTGCCTGAAATCAAACACACTTTCCCAGTTTTCACTAATTTTGGTCCTCTCAGTATTCTGTTCAGTCTTCTCTGTCTAATCCTGTTTCAGTCACAGAAGTAAACAGATGGAAAAGGACACATCACATTTTGGTTGCTCTCTACAGAAATGAGAAGCATGAATGCAAGACTTAAAGTTAAAGCCATATGGCAAATTTCTTCCCCAAAGCATTAAATGGGAGAAAGCTTTTGTAAATGTGTCATATACATGTCAAAATTTCTTCAATGCATGATTTTATTCTTATTTACTTTATACCCAAACTATACACCTATACTACCCAAACTACATTTGGAATTCTATACCCAAACTATTCTATGATTTTCAAGGGATGTCTACCATCAAGAAATTAAAAGTATAACAACATTTTTTTGCCAATAAATAATATCAAAATTGGTTTCTTCTCACACTGGATCAAGAAATGTGAAACTGAGTGTGCACCACCGCAGTCGAAGAACTAAATTAAATGATGCTGAACTAGACTTCCTTCCTAAGCCAGCAGTTATTAGTCACTAAACAAAGTCAAAGTTTCTATTGCAGTATCAGGATTTAAATAAAATTTCCTTTTTCTTCTGTCATGCTCATATATATATAAGCCTATTTCTTCACACAGTAGCAAATATTAGTACCCCAAGAAAAGAAGCTGAATTCTCTCCAACTGGCATTTCACTGAAAGCAGACTGATTTTATACTGAGGGACAAGATTCTGAATGACGTGGTTTTCTCTTTGCTTCCTTGTTCTTCAAAGTTTGAAAGATTATGAAGTCTCCTGAATATAGGTTAGGAAGCTAAAACTAGTTGAACTAGTCAGTTTTTAGACACAGCTCTTGAGAAGTTGCTTAGGATTAGACAGTACCTGTCTTCCTAAGTTGTTTTTTTTTTTTTCTTAAACAATGATTTCTACAACAAATGACATAAGTCAATTCACTTGCAGCTAAATGCAGCTACAGCCGCAGTAAACGGAAAACCAGGGACCTACTTGTGAATTTACAGTGAAACTAGACTGACTGATGTCTAACTGGAAGGCTGAATGTTAGCCACAAAGGTACACTGACCCTTCCTTTTTTCTGTGATGTCTCAAAAACTCTTCAGTCAGGATTCTTACGCACAACCTCATTTGACCTGACAGCACTTCTCCAGGGCTCTGTGGGAATTTTGCTCTGGTACCAAAGCAAAGGTAAGAGCAGTGCCAAAAGGGACACTACTGGTTCTACATAAAGTGTGTAATGGAAAGGGAAAAGTCTCAAGATGAACTTACCCCAAGTTCAATATCTTCTGAATTGAGTTTGGACTGAATTGCTGAAAATCCACCCAACTCCGCAAACTGAAACAAAATAATCAGTATGATGTTAATGAACTACAGTATTGTATCTTTTAAATAAACTATTACAGAAAATGCTCCATTGAGAGTTTCTGGGATGACAACAAGTATCTTTACCATGGAACATCACATTCAACATAAACTTTATGTTTTCATGAGAATTCAGGAGTACACTGGGGAATGCAATTCTACCTGGTAGCAGTTTAAACAACAATCTAGAAACTGTCTGAGGTAAAAATGGATATAGGGAAGAAAGCTAGACCACATATAGCAACAGCTAACTGGCCTAGCACGTTTGACTGGGAAACAGAACCACAGCCTAAGCTGAGCTCTCAGCCTCCTCTAGTCATAGTTATCATGTTAAGGTAAAGGTGCTCAAGGGAGAAGGCAGCAACTGAACACGGTTCATTTAGCAGGGCTCCTTCCCTACATTTAGGCAGGAGTAAAATCTTAAACTGGGTTTTGTTTTGTGGTTGTCACAAAAGTGAATAGTGGAAAAACAGATCATAGGGAAGGGGGAAGAAGAAATTACCTCTGAAGCACAAAGAATTCGAGTGACAAATAGCAATTCTGCTTCGTTTGCATTTACCTACCCTGTTTACCAGATCCACCAGCCACCCATGAGGTTCCTTGAATAATTAAAATATTAACAAATTAGTAGCTGTAACAGTCAATGATAAACATTTGTCTTCTGAAACAGAGATTTGGACAGACACATTCAGCCCGTTAACCTACACCCTAAATGCATGCACTGTTATTTCAAATACAACAGCAATGTTTATAACAGCTTCTTTACTAAGAAAGTAGCTGGAGCTCTGGGAGGTTCTCATTAGCATCGTACTTTCTTGGACTCTGCATGACATCACTGACCATGTGCTGTGGCAACAGTATGCACTGTGGCTGCTGACTCACAAGCAACTATATTTATAGCGCATTATCAGTGTGGAACATTACTAAAGAACATTGCCCAAAGCAGCAGACGTAGAATTTTCTTTTTATGGCCACAAACTTGTTTCCTGAAGGAGAGATCAACTCCACCGATGCTTTTTTAGACCCACCCATCTGGAACAACTGTGACAAGACAGCACAAGCCTCAAAAACTGCCTCCTTGCCAGTGTGTCTGACTTCAAGATATCCTATCCTTGACTATCAGAAAAGCACGAATTCTCTGCTAGAACTGTACACTAAGAGTTATCCTGGTCATTTCACACTCAACAGCCAAACAGATGTCAGTCCTTCGATACAACAGATCTACCCGTCTGATTGTTGTGATTCAGACAGGAAAGTACACCAGTTTCTAAATCCAGCCTCTGACAGAGAGCTGGACCAATTTGAGAGGAGAAATTCATTTCTACAGACCAACATACACTGAAGAGCTATTTGCTGTAACTCTTGGTGACAGATTTAAGGTTTCTTGTGTTACAAATACTTACTAATCAAACAATATTTTCTGAAAAAAACACTTCTACCCTAAAAATAGGTTTTAGGGCATGACCATGCTCACCTTCTGAAAAGTGGCTATGGGCGAGACAGCATGCATGTTCCCTTCCCCGAAGACTTCTGCCCAGTTTCTCTGGCACACCTTCATTCGATTCTTGAAATGATACTCATTGTCGGGGTTAAATGCCTTGAAAGAAAAGCCCACGGCAATGAACAAACAAGCCTTATGCCAGTCTCAAAACTTATCTTGATAATATTTTACTTTTTGAGCATTCTCCTGGTTGACAGTTAAAGAGCTAGCAAAAAATAAAGTTTAACAGAAGACCCCTGCTCCTGCCTCTCAGTTCTCCTTGTATAAAAGCATTCTGAAGCTCGCATTCTACGTAGACAACATCCAATACCCATGTGAACCAGATAACTGTATAAAGGGGGAGAAGAACCTGAAGTACCATTTCCAAAAAATAAACAGTGAAATGACAGCAGATATGTTGGTTTTCTTTTTTAAAGCACTAGTTTTCAGAAGTTTTGAACAGCACTCACTCCTTCATGAATTGTATACCGGATGTTAAAACTCTGCAGCACGCAATGGCTGCAGATTGTAAGACAATACACTACAACTTAAATAGGTAGAAAAAGCATCAGCAGCATAAGTATGAAATATCAAATACCCCAATATTAGAAACTGCATCAGAGAGTCAAATACCATTGTGAGTACACCAAGCAGGCCCACTGGAATAGGATCTTGTTTCACTCTTTCTGCAACCAGGTCCACTAGCAACATAAGCATGTTGTATATTCCTTCATGGATCTCGGTTCCCCATTTGTGAACAGCACTGGAAGTCAACAGCTTCGGGGAAAAAAAAAGTAAGTTTGAGCACAATCACAAAACAGGAGAAATTTATCAAGCCCTGAGACTGTTTTCAGAGCAAATGTTTCCTTAGAGTGTACTAATCACTGTCTGGTATGTTTTTCACATGCTCTTCCTGCACTACTGGCTGAAGAGTTAATTAAATTTGTAATTTCATTGAACACCTTAAATCAGTTTATAACAGAAAATAAAATGTATCAAACTGTTTTCCATTTCCATGCACTAGTAAAGACTGTAAACATTGCAAAGAACAACCAATATGAAACTAATTTGTTTGCAGATTGAACGCACAAATACTAAATCTTCAAGTAGGTGTGTCACAAAGCTGCACTGATTCAGCTGTAATAACCATGTAACAATTCACACTTTTTGAGCAGCTTCTACTGGAAAACAAAGAACATGTACCATGAAGACAGAAGTATTTAATGCTGCTTTCCCACCTACTGAAACATGTTCTTTAAATCTGGTCTGATGTGGTTGTTTATAAAGGACATTAGGCTTCCATCTGCAAATTTCTACTAGCTATGTCTGAACATAATCAGTTAAAAAGCTTAATACCTTAAACAGAATAACTTTTCGTACCATTTTAAGAATCGAGAGTTTCTTGCAAGTATTTCAGCAAATTGTAATTCAACACATTCTGAACCTAAGATTTCTACAGATTATCCTTCTGGAGGAGCACTCTACACTGTTTATTTAATACGCAAATAATACCAAGGGATTTAAAAACACTGTATGTAAAGTTATTACTCTAATAGCCAAATGGAAAAATAATTTTCCCCTTAAATTTCTATATTCCTTAAATATATTCTCTGTATTTTAAGATTAAAATGCTCAGCATAAAGCACCGAGACGAAAGAAATTCTAACAGCTCATGCAAAGAAGTAAGAAAGAATTCAGCAACTCTCCAAAGCAGCAGCAGAAAGAACAGAGTTAAAGGAAATTTGATTCTGAACTTGCCATTAATGGCTGTATCCAAGGGTCTTTAAACCTGTCTTTAGGCTCCACTAATTACTATAGAGTTCTTCATTTAAGAAAGAAGAAAAAGTGGGGGGGGAAGGGGAGAAAAAAGAGAAAAGCGATGTGGCAGCATTGACCAGAGTTGCAGAACTGGGACTTTGTATGATTTTAATCTCAGTCTATGCATGCTTCCAATCCAGGAAAACAATCTGACTATGATTTTAATTTAAGAACATACTCACTAGTTACCATAGTTTCTGAAGTCTGGATTACAAAACACTACCTTCCAACTGTGAACAATGCAAAGAAACACTGAATTGGTCCACTGTACCTACTTACCTTTTTAAATGCTTCAGGCATGCATCTGTCCATAAATCTCTTGCAATTCTCATCAGAATCAGAAACACCTTTACAGAAAGGAGAGTGCGTTTTAAAAGTATTTTAAAAATACACTTTTTAAGATTACATCAGGGAGCTCATTGCAAGTTTCTGGGAACACCAACCAAAACCAGCAGTAATAAATTTGCTGCTGTTCACTCACAACTAGTATGCTATTTCAGCCACAAAAAAGCGTAAGTCAAGAGAACTTGCCATTCAGAAATAAGAAGTTTCCCAATGTTCCATCTTTTACAGCTTCTTCAAGCATTATTAGCACTGTGTTTATCCCTTCGAAGTTTATAATTTATACTAACTTTAGATAATTTCTGATGCTTCACAGCCTCCAGCCAAAACCAAATCTAAGTACATTCTTCTAACACAAGCTCAAAACAAAGAAGCAAACCAGAACAACCTAACAACTTCCATTCTTCAACAGATTATAACCTCCTTTTAGTCTGCCATTAGGCATGATAGAAAAACTATCTTGCACTCCTATTATATACCAGTTGTTGGGCATGATGCCTCCATAACACTCTTCACCCCAGCCAAAGTACTGAATACAGAAAAGTCAAATTCAGGGCTAATGCAGTATAAGCACTTCACTAGGGAAAAACAACCAGTTATACAAGCGTGGTACAGCATGGATTTAGATGACAGCTTGTTTTTACGAATGGAAAATAACCAGCACAATGAAAAAAAGAGTCAGTAATTCAGCTCTGAAAAACAGTAATTCCTACAATCATTAGAACATAAAGAAACATGTGCTCCACTTTTTAAAAAAGCTGAAGTAAACAAATTACTTTAGAGAAGAAAAAAAAAAAAGAGATCAACATTCTTTTTACAGCATTGGGTAGAATAGTTCATTGTGAACCACTTCCACAGAGATGCGATCATTCTGCAGGGTGCTAAATAAACAGCTGCAAGATGAACGCAAAAAACGTAACCGCCAACCATACTGTCTATGAAACCCTTTGAACAGATAATCTTTCAAGGTGTAGAAAGAGAACTTACCTAGTCTTGCTAGGTAGGTGGATGCAATGAGGCACTTGCCTAGAGACTCCTCCCGCTTATAGGGTATGGACCAGTGATCTGTTAAAACTCTGCTCTCCAGCTCATACAAGTTAGTTGTTGGAAACTCAATACCTTCACCAGAGCAATTCCCATTTTCATCACTTTTCTGTGAATGAAAAGGAAGTTCAAGTGAAACAATTCTTATCTCTCTTCTAGACACTTTAAAAGATTGAGTAGCTTCAGAAAAAGCGGCTGTGCTTATTACAGAATCACAGAATCACAGAATAGTAGGGGTTGGAAGGCACCTCTGTGGGTCATCTAGTCCAACCCTCCTGCTGAAGCAGGGTCACCTACAGCAGGCTGCACAGGACCTTGTCCAGGCGGGTCTTGAATATCTCCAGAGAAGGAGACTCCACAACCTCCCTGGGCAGCC
>Ga0065711_1001577_pt1 | contig 42000 bp, 20 predicted proteins | sample Hoacrofraction12_FD_59098 | JGI IMG/M metagenome (GOLD analysis project Ga0065711, IMG submission 59098) | Hoatzin crop microbial communities from Cojedes, Venezuela - Epithelial fraction 12 v2 (version 2) | ecosystem: Host-associated > Birds > Digestive system > Esophagus > Crop | place...
TTTCCTTTCCTTTCCTTTCCTTTCCTTTCCTTTCCTTTCCTTTCCTTTCCTTTCCTTTCCTTTCCTTTCCTTTCCTTTCCTTTCCTTTCCTTTCCTTTCCTTTCCCTTTTTTTCACACAGCATGTATGAATCTGCTGCCATAGGAGGCTGCAGGGGCAGATTGTATCAGCAGGTTAAACAATAGGACAAATTCATAGACAACAAGGCCATAAAGAGATATGAAAGCAAATAGGCAGGAATGTATCTCCTAATGTCCCCAGTCCAATGACTGTGTATGCTGGGGGAATACGAGGGGAACAGTGCAGAATTTGGCCAGATGCTTTTCTGAAAAAGCTTTTTTTGCACAGCTTGCAGACAAAATACTGGCGTAGATACTTCTCACCCTTGAGGACACCGATTATACTCATGGATAAAACCTCATCCTACTGAAGAGGAGAGTTGCATCATGGGCTGCTACAGGACAAGAAGAGTCTAAGTCAGGGGCAGGCATCCTTCCTCACCCAACAAGTGGGATTTGGAAATCCTAGCAGCATAGCCATGTATCCTCTATCTTGGGAAGTCTATGGATGAAAAGGCTTGAGGAGGAGGTCAGAAATGGGAAACAACTTTGTCTCCCCTGGGTCTCCATAGCTACAGCACAGGATGGGGCTGCGGATGCAGCTGGTTTCCAGCATGACCCAGCAATGGCATAGCATCTGCTGCTGAGTTGTTTCCTCCTGCAGCCAGGAATCTGGATTATCCAGCAGTCTACACCAGCAGCACTCTGTTGCTGGGGAAGTGAAAGTGGCCCGAAAGTTGCACTTGAAGCACAGCCAAGCAGTAGGTTTTTCATGAAGAACAGATGCAGGCAACCAGAGAGCTCAGATCTCTTCTCCTTATTCCCTGCAGCTCAGTCCTGAAGTGCTTTCTCCCACGAAGTCTCATGGATGAGCTGCAGCACAGAACCCCTTTAAAAGATGCTAGTGCCCTACCGCTTGAAGAATTGCTCTCAAAAGCAATCAAATGTCTCACAGAAAGGGGTCTTGAAAGCTAGACACACCAATTTAAAGATTTAGCTGCAACATTTTGACAAAGCTCCTTTAAATGGAGCAGATATTTGTCTCAGTGAATGGAAAAATACAGTACGAATTAAGTCTGCAGAATGAGAACATTGGAGGAAGCGACCTGCATTGACTGGTAGCCGATAGTGCACCCCTCATGATGTGTAACTAATAACAGCACACCAGACATTCAGCTTGCACATTAAACATTAATAACATTTTTCTTCTGACTCATCATTAAGCTAGAGCCTTGCTGAACAGCACAAACTGATTTACAGACCATCCGCAGCAGGCTCCCATGCTGCCTGTGTCACTCAGCTAAACACCCGCTATCCAGAGGCTGGCTGAGGCACTGGCAAGATGGCTAGGTCAGAAACGGGAGGTTTTCAAGTGGAGGAAAACAACAACCCGGGCAGGTAGACAGACAACCAACCAACCCTTCTGACTGCACCTCTGTCCACAGCTAATGTACAGCGTATGAAATGAATCTCTGCAGGGAGCCAGAGCTTCAATCTGACTGTTTAGCTCTGAGGATGCTGCAGATGCAATTGGTGTGCAGTGTTCCCCTCCCTAATTCTTCTCGGCCAAATGGCGTGGCACCTCTAACCCTTCTGGGAAAGCCTTCCATGGGCAAGATATTTACAGCCCGTCCCAGAACAAGACTATGACTGGTACTATTTAGACAGCGAGGAATAGGACCTACCATTCTCTTGAAAAAGTGGTAGTCTCAGCCATGTTTATACTAAAAGAGAGTCTCGCTGCTCCTTTATACCTCTTTCTCTCCTCAGACAAGGTGGTTTCCAGTTCAGAAGATGACACTGCCTGTGGCTAGAAAGAACTGTTTGCCTGATCCATGGAGAGCATTTTGCAGGGAGATTTAGACAAGCCATTTTTGAAATATGAGACTCAGCAAAATACAGATGATGTATAACAATTGGAAAATGCTTTCAGTGAATCTTAGCAACACCCTATCACAAAAACAGCTTGTCTTAAAAGTTTCAAATGTAGTTTCTTTGAAAGAACCCAGTGGGTTCCAGCAGGACGGGACCGATTTTGAAAAGGCAAAAGAAAACTCGAGAAGTGAGTCAATGATGAGTTAGAAAAGTCAGAAGATGGTGTCACAATTTTAAAGAAGGTGCCAAACATCTCCTGAAGAACTATGCTTTCATGTAGAAGATGAAATAAATAAAAAAGTAGTAGTTCTCTAATCCTTTTTCCCTGTGCAGTTTTCAAAACATAGCAGATCACTAGAACTTTTTTTTACACACAGGGATTTTTTGAGAGAAAGATATGAGATTTATTTCATTCTGGGGCCTTTAGGGGCTGGGGGCAGGTGGTGTGGTGGGAGAGAGGTAGGTATGAGAATCCCAGACAAACCCTTCATACATTCCTCGTGCTAGCTAGGAGTACTCTTCTCTCACTGGTATGCAGAGATCCTAAATCCGCTGGCAGCATTTCTCAGTGGATATTGTGTTGGGCAAGGATTCAAAAGGCCAGAGTCTTATTCACCTGCTTGGGTGATCTTTGACAAATGACTTGAGAACTAGTTACGCCCAGCTTTCTGGATCTATAAAACAGAAGCGATAAACTACACAGCCCTCCTTCCTCACCCCTCTGAGGTCTCTTGCCACAGAGTGACACAGACACAGATACCTGCTTGTGTACATATATATGAGCTTGCAAGTATTAAGCATATGTATGCGTATGCAGGCAGACACGAACATTTATGATTGCTCCCATTATGTTCATTCGTTCTTTCTCCAAGTCACAGAGGATAACTACGTGCATGCACATCCTCCATCACTTTCCACAGCCCACATTTCCTTCCTAACGCAGTGCCCTATTCTGCTGCACACAGCAACTGCGTCACTGGAAGAAACTTCCAGTGTTCCTCCCTCCCCTCTTTTTTTATGTAAAAGACTCATTAATACATTCTACGTAAAGATCCCTACCTACAGTAATATTGCTGCACTGCTCAGCAAAGATTGACGCTTACAAAGGAGAGATGCCACATTACCAAAGGTTTATTACTCTTATGAAATCTGCTCCAGAGCATTAGAAAGGTATAGGCAATTAGCAATTTTCAAAATAAGTGAATAAAGTGCATTTTGTGATTCACTGTCTTTGCTCTTTTTTATTCTTATTATCATCTCTATTTGCTAATTTGCAGAACTGTGAGCGGGTGTCACTGTCACAAAAATCTGCCAGACTTTCTCACATTTATTTTGTGCATTGCCCTTTATTGCTCAATTGTTTTGATGCACAGCGATGAGACAGCTCTCTAAAAAGTGGTACTTTTTTAATTGCTTTCTGCTCAGGAGCAGAGGATAGGTCCTGTACCTGTTGGCACAACTGCTGAATCAAAGCCTGCCAGCTACACAGCCCTCTCCCAACCTCTTACTCCTTATCAAAGCATCATGCATTTCTATAAAAACACTGCAGCGGTTTGGATCATTACCCAGAAACAGTTGTCAATAAAACAACATTAGAAACTGATGAAAGCACCAATAAAAGACATTAATTTCCAGATGAGGTCTGTGTGCCAATTAAAACACTGCAAGATCTACGTAAGAAGAGATCACTTGACCATTCAAAGTACGTAAGAAAGAAAACCAGGACAGAAGAAAAAAAACCGGGAGTGTCAAGGGAAAACTGGTCTCTGCGTGGGATTGCTGTTCAGAGGAACCAATTTGTGTTGACGAGTTGGACATTTAAAAGCTGATAGCATGTTGTGCTGTTTGATATGACATTAGTGGCCACAGGATTTCTGCTGTGGCAACTTTATTCACTAAGATCCAAGTACCAGCTAATGAACTGGACAGATAGGTAGCATTTCTCTGTGTCAGAGTTGGAGGCAGCAGGTTGTCAGCTGAGTTTTCTCCATTCACAAGGCTGAAGGCTGTGAGGGAACTGAGCTGGCTGGCTCTTTCAGAAACCTTCTCTAGACTACATGCTCTTTTGGCAGATACCGGGGCTCACAGAACATCCAAGCCCTCGTGGCTTTTGATTTTTGTTTTTTTTTTACGAGATAATTTGGTCTGTTAAGGCATGACGACTGACAGGCTAGGAGTCCCTGCTCCCCAGGGGGTTAATGGAGCAAGTATCTTCTTCCCACTACCACACAGTGCTAAGGGAGTATACACCTCCCATTGCCTCCACAAGACCTCTCTGCTCTGTCCCAGCAAAAATGTGCCAGGCTTTGAGCTCAGTTTCTTGTGAGACACAGGCTTCCTCACAACTGCTTATTTTATGTATATCTAAAAAAATTCACATCAAGGAGATGAAGGTGCTGTATCTTCCAAATGCCTTTTTTTTGGTCATTACTCTCCTGCCCCCTCATCACCATTTTCTTGGGTTTTGTTTATTTCATAGAGTTTGCTTACCTCTAATGGCTAAGCCAGAGGGAAAAACACATAATCTTGCTAAATCATTTCAATCTATCTACCTGCCTCCTACTCTTATGGGCTACAGCTAGCATTTCAAATCACACAAAGGCTGGGAAAGTGTAACCAATAATGCCAATTTCAGGAGAAGAAAGCTTCAAGAAATAAAACCCAAAACACAGCTCATCAAGACGAGAAAATTGAGCCATCTAATTGCCTACACCACATAAACTCTGAAGCAGGACTGGTGGTGATAATTTCTCAAAGATTTAGTTTTAAAATATTAGCAATACAGATAAGGGATTAACACTAATACTGTAGGTGACTAATCTTGACTGTGCCTTTTTAACAACAGCATTGCTACCACCATCATAAAGGAAATTAGCACTGATAATTACATCAAATCCTTTATGTCAGTAATCCCACTTGAAGATATTTTCAGAAGGTTGGAGGTTTAAGGCAATTTCCTGTATGCGTCAAAGACTCATTAATTAATATTGATATTTAATGTGTTCCAGACTTTCATTTCTTGGTAATACTCAGAGCTGTGTCCAACTAACTCATTTGACACAATAGTTTAGTCACACCAGAAAATAATCGCCCATTCAGCACCAAAGACCATCAAGCAACAAATCAGAGACCTTTAAAATTGTCTTACAGATCAGGGAACTGTGGTTCTCGGCAATTTGAGAAATTTAATGTTAGTTTTTCCATGGGAAGGAACTTCCATAACTCTGCATATGAAATAAAATCAGTCTCATGTTGTACCAGTCTGCTCCCCAATGGTTGATACTGCTTATGTCATCAATATTTCTTCCCTAAAGACCCATCTCTACAGTCCTGAAAATAAACATAGTGTCATTATGTGCTTTTTAACAATTTTAACCGCATTCATGCTGCAGAAGTGGGAGGGTGGGAGGGAGGAAGGAAGGGAGGAAGGGAGGAAGATGGTCCAGATTCCCGTTACAAAAAACCCCAACAAACAAGTAAAAGTATATGACTTAAAAATTTCAAAACTATTAACGTCAATTGCGTGATTCTGGCAGCCTAAACAACTATTTTCCCATGGTCCTGTTGGCAGTATTGAGCAATGCCTCCTCCCCAAGGGAAGCAGCAGCAGAAGATACAGTCAGATGTTTGCTGGTAGCAATCAGCGCTGCCAGGTTTAGAAATGCGCACAAACTATTTTGAACCCTTCAGCTTCGGTCGGTGGATACATACGTCTCCATAGCGTTCCTCTAACAGGCACCCATTGAGAAAAATGTGAAAGGAATCAGAACATGCAACAGGCAGTGCACCTGTATAAGCTGGCCCTATGTTTGGAAGAGCTTTGCACAGCCTGCTTCCCACTGTGCTAACGGCCTTTCATGTTTTATTTCCTAATGGTTGAAGATCCACGAACAATCTCTCCCGCCACTGTACCTTTAGCTCCTTATTTCTTGGCACCTCAGTAAGCTTAGGCTAAACCGTAGAAATCAGAGAAGAGAAATTATTGTTTGGTTAAGGTTAAATCCCAGTTCATCTATCTCAAACCTCCCGCTGAGGTGCTATACAAACTTGGATGAGGAAAATACTTAAAGGTGATTAGAAAGAAACCATACCAGAAAGAGTACCTTTGAGAGCTGAGGCTTGCTGATTGTTCACCAGTCTTACAAAAACAGGAATGGACACTTACCTGAAAAGAAAAAGAGAAGAAACAGCAATGATTATTCATTTTTTTTAAAAAAAGAAAACTACATTTTGTTTGAAATCATAAATAATAAAATGGTTGAGGTGCACCAGCAGACTAGATGTGGGATACCCAGGGCTACAAAAGCAGGGAATCAGCCTGAACATACGATGGACGAGCTGTAGCATGAAGACAGGACTGAAATAGAGAAGGATACCACTGGAAACACTTAGGGTACATTTGTAAACCAGTAGTAGAACATGTGGACATTTTTCTGTCCACAAAAGATGTCCCAGCTAAAGGCAGCAGTCACATTTTCTTGGGTTTCCTTATTATTTTCTGTCCTCCCATTTCTGCTATGAATTAGTACAGAAAACTTTCTTCCAATGTGCAAGTCAAATGTGTCCCTTTCTGCAGACTGAAGAATTCGTTCTCTGCAATAAACATTGAGCTCAGTGAAACGGTTTCTGAATCCTACGACAATATTCCCCTCCTGCCCTCTCTCCACCAAGAAAACCAAACAAAAAAGTCTGAGGAACCTGCAAATGAATTCCTTTCCGTGCAACACGTGTATACAGTCCCATTAGCAGCAACACAGCAGGCCATTGACTGGGGAGGGGAAAATGGGTTTGTTTATGGTAACGGATTTTGAGACTCCTGGTGATGATTTATTTAGTATGAATTTTTGCAGAGCAGGCTATTACACTGATGGAAACTGTCAGAATGGGCTGATTTTAAAAGGGGTGGGGTGAAAATAAGTGGTGGCATTACTTATTTTTTGAAAAATATTGTTATTAAATAATTTCAAACACATTGATAAAATGCATCTGAGAGTCATGCTGCTGTAATTTATAATACAAATTACATTGCTATTGACAAATGGCAATTTAATCCAGTGATTTACTTCAACAATGTGAATTCCTCTGTTGCTTTTTTTTAAAAAATAGTATATAGCACATGAAGCAAGATACATGCTGGGATCACCAGATGCTGTGCTGTTGCTGGCCTCAGACTGACTTTCTGCCTCACCTACCCAAAGGACACACAACTGGGAGCAACCTAACCAACTCAATTCTCATCCTTAAGTATGGAACAACCCTGGGAAGTATCCACGGAGATATTCCTTCTGCATAAATACTTGGTTTTAAGTTAAGCAGTCTCTTCTGCATACAGAAGTCATCCTGTCTAGTCCCATCCCAAGAAAATCTCCACAGGGGCAAAACCCAAACCAAATCCACAGCCTGCTTGAAATTAATTCAGTTAGATGATTTAAAATAGAACAGAGATCATGATCTTGTCCTTGACATACCCTTAAGGAACAAACAATTGTTCTGAAGGATGAAGCTATCCACTGTGCTGTCTATCCTTTTGCAAATACATCCCAAGACAGATGCACCCATCAACTTAGAGATGCCAAACCCTTTGCAATAACACTGCAGAGCTACCAGCTGTAATGCGATACTGGGAAATCAGATCATCCTACATTTAAACTGATTTCTATCACTGATATTCTTTGCAGTACAGAAGTAGCGTTAAATGCAATAACGTGCTGTTGCATGGTCACTTAATTCTAGAAGTAAACTCAATATTTGCTGGCATCCCCTATCCAGAGATACAAAGTGTACACATGTATTGGAGCTGTTAGTTAGAATTGCCTTTGCAATGCCTCCTGGGGAAAACTGGAACAGCTTAGGCATCTGTCTGGGAAGAAAGGGTTGTCATTCTCACCCTGTACAAAATTGTTTACAAATTCCTCTGCCTCTTGCTTTGCATTATCTCTTGCTGTCTTGGACACATATGGGTTTTACTACAAGAAATGAGAGACCTATTCCCATTGCTTTTAATATTTTCAAAGAAGGAGCTAGTGTAGAACAATGGAAACAAACAAACCAGTTGCATGTAGTTAGGAGCAGCTAAGGAACAATGCCAATATTCTTCTGGTGAGTCAAGTGGAACTTGTTTCCCAAGTCCACTATACAGAGTCCCATTAAGAAGTCTGAAGTTCTTCCTTTAAGATACAATTTTCTCATTGTATGTTTGAGCCTACTTTTCTGGCTGAAGGAAGTAAGGGAAGGGAAATATGAAGATGAAAAATACTGTCGACACGCAAATTTGGTTTTAAATCTCTAAATGGGTTCAGTCAAATAAAGATAGGGTAATTGTGGATGGAGATTGTCTGACCGGTGTATCCTAAAAAGCAGGCCTGGGTGGCTGAACACCTGGGAGTCGGTTTCAACTCTTGCATTGGCTCATCTTGTGTCCTTAGGTAAGCCATAACTATTTTGTGTCCTTTCCCGTTAAATGATACTCACCAAGATAGTTTCATCATTTGCTAAGTCTCTTAAGACTTGATTCAATAGATAAAAGGTCTTTTTTCTAACGCACAGGAAGACTGATTGGCAGAACTCTACTGCTGTAACAGGACACAGTAGACTCATGACAAAATCCATTTTCTGACTCAAAGTAAGGATACAAACCTTAGTCATATCTGCTCTGAGAAGGATCTCCCGCAATCTCTCCTGAGGAAGCTCTTCCACTTCAGTTAAACAAACATTACTTGCCCAGAGCAAGACTGAGTGTTACCCTGTTGTAATTAAGGCTTCCAGTTCTGGTTTCAAGGCAAAGAACAGGATTTTGCATCTCCAGTTACTCCCCCCACTCCTGCAATGAAAGTTTCCTTAATTCAATTCAGGCTTGCAAACACCTTCAGGGTAGGCAACGTGAATGACATTGCACTTTGCAGCAAATACACGTCTGTCAAAAATACTTCCTCCAACCCTTGCTCCAACACCTTCTGTGGGAGAAACTTGACTAGGTTCATTGTGCTTTTGCAGAAATACCAGTGACTGATCATGACCGTGGCTGAGAGAAGCAGTGACAGAGACTGGACCCCAACACCCCTTCCGCCAGGGCCAGGCTTTCCTTCAGGTTTCCTCTCCTCAAGCTGACCTATCTTTCCCCTGCTTAGCTTGAGAATCTTGATGAGAAGAGAGCCCGCGGTGGGATGGCTGCAAATGTAATGCAATCAGAAGATAATGACTTCAGAAGGAGAGGGGAGGGAAGGGATAATCAGCAGAGGCAGATGAACTCCCAAGATATATAAAAAAAAAGACTGTTTTCATGCAGATGTCCCTAGTAATGAAGAATGAGGGAAGAGGAATACTGAGAAAAAGGTGAAATGGAAGACGATTTGTTTCTAAATAGCACTATTTCAGAGTTTTCCATGGGGTGTACGTAGCTGCTTAAACTAAGAGTGTCTGGAAATACACCAGACAAATTCAGACCTCTCAGCCATCTCTATCTCTCTTTATTACACACGCATCCATGCCACCATTTAGAGGTACCTTTGGTGGGAATTGAGGACAGGAATATAAAATATGCAGGTAACATCCCTGTCTCCCTTCAGGCTCAGGTTGATCTCAGTGTCTATGAAAATATTATGCAAATGTGACAGTGTTTTCTTTGGGCAAGCCATTTAACTGGAGCTTTCAACACCTCAGAAGCCTGGAGACAAAGGGTGCAGGTAATAATAAACGCAATTTATTTACAATGGGCATAAAAGGGAAGGTGTAGGTGGTTGCTCCTACAGGTGATCTCCCCTGCTCTCCCTACCTGCTCAGTCACAGACTTCCAGCTTTCCCTGCCTGCCTGTTTCCTGAGGCAAGGGATTTCCAGGGATCATTCTGCTCAGAGGTTTCTCTCTCCCTTCTCAGATTCTTCATTTTATATTCCGGTATGTGACTTCCACAGGTGAGAAGTTTTAACTTCTAAAACCAAAGTGGTAAATGACCTGACCTTGGCAAGCCTTGCTACGAATACTGACCCAGGGTTCAGACCTGGAAGAACCTGTGCAGATTTTCAGCCCCTTTGAGGAGAAACTAGACACAGCTACATTGCTGCATTGCTCTCCCAGAAATCTTCCCTAGCCTAATGGTATCAATACTTAATGGCAACAGCTCTGAGCACTACACAGGCATTATAGGCTGTGAAGCTACTGAATCTAACACCAGACCGAAACAGACCACTGCGTTACCACAGGGGGCTGCTGTGCAAAAAAACACTGAGCCAAAATGTCTTCTAGTACACAGTGCTAAAGCCCATGTTGTGGCTAAGACAAAATCAGAGGCCTTGACCTCTCAGGTGGTTCTTTACCTCTCTCTTCATGCCTCCCATGTATTTAAGTGTAGGTGTTAGCATCAGCACTCCGAACAAATTCCAACAAGCACCTGTATACTTTGCCTCTTCCCATTTCCTCAGCAGATTTAGCGGCTAAGCGCTTCTCCTCGACCCGCACTAAATGTTAGAGAGCGCTGCCACACTCGCATCAGCAAATTAAGTTGGGATGGCTGAGGGCATGATGGCCTGCAGCTCTCCATCAAACCTCTCTCCCAGAGATTGCAGCTCCCACATAAGGGACAACCAAACAGCTCCTGGGTCAGCTGCTGCACTTTGCAGCTCACTCGATTAGCATGAATCAAATTGATGTCGGCTTACTTTACCAGGCTGGCTGCAAAACCGTTCGAGGGAAGGGGCTGTTTCATGAGCCATTCAGCTGTCCCTGCTGTGGGGTGGTAACATCTGGCAGAAGCTTGAAGCTGAAATCATTTGCACCCCACAAACTTCATTAGTTGTTGAAAGAATGTAAAAAAATATGTGGTGTGTTCCACCCCAGAAATGGCTGTTATACGGAAGGAGTAGCAGGTGAGGTGCCCTTTGTAAAACAATGCTTCCAAAGGATGATCAAACATAGGAAAGGTGTAACGAAGTAAGTTATTCTTTATTATTATTACCCCTGAGACCCAATACTCTCTTAAAAAAATCTAATCCTTTTTAATTTGTTCTAAGTAAAACCATTACTTATAAGTATGACAACTGTATTACTAATTATGTAATAATTTTATACTGAAGCATTAGTAAAAATGGCTTGAAGTCTAAATTAGGCCCAGTAAAGAATTAATTTCATAAATCACTTTGTCTAAAAAAAATTATTTACTTTAAAATTAGAATTCTCTGAAAAATCTCACGTTACTTTTTATTAATCCCACATAAAGTAATTGTGTAATTAGAAATTAATTTACAAGATGACACAATTTACTTGATAATGATGCACAGCGTTCATACAACACTCAGCAGCCAGAAGGATCCCAAAACACTCTGTTAAAAAAAAAAATGCACCAGCATCCGAGTGTCACTCCACTCATCGTAGGACTGCAGCCTCCTCTGGGCTGGAATCGGGCAACCGCTTATCAGAGTGTATCAGCACTCCGCAGCAATTTAGTAAGGAGCCTGAAGAACACAGCGCTCAGCTGAAGAGGGGAAGCAAAATAACATCGTTCCTCAGAAATACGGTCGGGACACAGGAGTTCATATTGTTTCATTCACAATACATCGTCACAGCACTGTACAAGGCTGCAGAGTATCATTCTTGCAGCCTGGGCCCTGCCAGTGATGTGACCTCCCCTCACAACCCAGCCCATCTTAAATGCTTGCTCCAGTGCTGCTGAGGGCAGCGTTTTGTCGTGTGGATTTCTTTGTGGAATTCCTTACAGTAGTGCAGGATTCCTTGGAAAGGACCGGTTTGACTCTGCCTAGACTCAATCTCATCTAGTTTACAGATTCTGATTAGACCAGAATCAGCAATAATGAATTTAGAAGCAAGAGTGAGTCATGCCCCTCATGAAGGGTGCACTTCTTTCCTGGCACAGTACAGGAAAAGTGCTAGCACGAAAAAAAATACAGCCTTTATGGGTTTTGGGGCCCCTTTCTTCTCTTTTACTTTGAAGTGCTTCACATATGGTAACTTACTAAGCTTATGTGACGAGTAAATTAAACAACTCTCTATTTTGGCATTGAAGCATATTTTGGCTCCATTTTACAGAGGACACAGAAAAAATCAGTCAGTTTGGGAATGAGCAAAAGTACATCATCCTCGCATGTATTTTAATCAGTAGCTCACCTATCACACTTGAAAATAAGGAAATTTACAGTGGATTAAATCTTCCCTGGGACAAATCACATTATCACAAAACAGCCAGACCACTGAAATCCACCTTGGACAAGTGATGCTCCACAGTGAAGAAGTTGGTGTTAGGATTTGCCTGGAAGTATCTGCATCTGCATGGCTGAAGGAGAGAGCCAGGAAATGATTTCTTGGCGATTCTACTTAAGAGAACTGGTGCTGTGAATGCCTGTGAACTGGTGCTGTGGTGCTGTGAATGATGCCCCTGCCTGTCTTTGAAGGATCAGAGGTCATGCCTAAACCACATTTGTAAGAAAGCAGGAAGGAGAAGGTTGCAATGGCTTGAGAAAAGAAAAAAAGAAAAAAAAAGAATTACAATTACTTAGCCCTGAAATGAGCAACTTGGGCAAAAAGGGGAGAGGCTGAGCAGACTTACAGCTGCAAACGATTCCACAATACTTTAGGGTTTTTTTTAAACCTCATTTCCATTCCTTTTTAAAGGCACAAATGAAAGAAACAAATATATGTCATCAAATACTTCCGCTCACAAACTGGAAACAGATTATGCTAGCTAAAATTAGTCCAGATTGAAACTTATTTGCCTATGATCTCCATCAGTAGTTTCGAGCACACTGTTTAAATGCAAGCGCTTCCCGGGGCAAGATGAGGCTTGTAAAAGCTTGAGCAGTTTGGATGAGACTCCTGTGTCACCTCCCTCGCCTGAATGAATCTTTAACTCCTCAAAGCAAATTCTGAGTGCAGATATTGCTGATTATGAATTCAAAATTTGTTGTCAGTGAGCTTTACCTGAAACCTACTCTTTCTACAAACCTTCCTCATCGTGAATGTGCTCTCTGGAATAATCACAGGATGTGGATGCCAAGAGAGTGTCAATGCAATCAAGACAAATTGGTGAAAGAATTGAGAAAACTACTTGACAGCACTCATCCAGGTTGGATGAAGACTACTTGAACATTCGCTCTGCTTTCCTGCACCACAGGAGGTCCTTTGACACCAGCGTGCTCGTGCTCTGCTGCACGCTGTCAGTAGCGCTGGGCCCCCACGCCTCCACCGCCCACTGTGCAGGACTCGGCTACCTGAAGTAAAACATCTGCTACCTGGCTGCAGCTGGAGGCTTTTATCACAGCTGTGCACCAGCCACCAGAGAGGGGCGTGGAACACGTTTATCCAACATGTTACATCTTTCCACTGTCATCCCAAGCGCATGGGAGTTCAACTCCCCCTACCATCCTCCACTCTGCAATGACATCAACCGTGGGTCGTCAGAGCAGATCGAACACAGGAAGCCTATAAGAAAGGCTGAAAATTATACTAAGGGCATTACCATGAATCACCTTGGGATTGATTAAACGTTGTGTCATTTTGGGATGCCTCAGGCTTTGGGACACAGGCTGCCAAAATGACAAATACGGACTAAAACCCTCAAAATTGGTTTTAAGCTGAAGCTGAAAACAGTTATGAAAGAAATCGTATGATACAACTGCCAAAACCAGCAAGAGTTTCAAAACAGACACCTAGGGCATTTTATACCTTATATAAAATGTCCTCAGGCATCTGACAGATCTTTCACTTTCCTTGTGAGAAAGCTAGGTTACAATGTTAAGTCTTTTTCACGAAAGTCTGTCTTCTGTCCATTTTTCTACCAGCCTGCACACTTCACTGACCTCAAACGCTGCGATATCAGTGCAGAAATTTTAGGATCTTAGAGGAACCCAACACTTCCTCTCACATTTCTGAGTATAGCAGCTCCTAATTATTTAGCAAGCATCATTTTTAAATGATCTGGAAGAAGCTTACTGTTGTATCTGGCACGGTGTGAAAGACCAATGGCTAAACAACTATGAAAATGCTCAGGATGCGTGTAGCCAAAGCTCCTGTGCACTAAAGGTACAACACCAAACCAGCAATGTGTGCACATAGTCAAAGACCCCAGTATGGGTCGGCAAGGTATTACTTTGGTCATTACGCCCACAGCAACAGGACATCACGGTCATCCACTGTGGGATGAGCAGCAGTGGCAGAAGCCATGCTCAGCATCTATTTGCTTGCTTGTTTTACTATAATGTGGAGGTTGCAATAAATATAGTTTATTTAACAATGAGATGTGTTGCAAGCTCTACTACTATAGCAGAAGAATTTCAATGAAAGTTAGTGGAACATTTTCAACTAAATATTTTCTGGTCAAAATGTGATGTTTAGTGGAAGCCAAAACATTTCAAGTCTAGGGCAGACTATCTGAGTGTTTCCAAGGGGTGACAGAGAGACCCAAATCAAAATACTTAACGTTTTCATTCCAAAAGCAGAGCAGACATTTTAACACAATTGTGCTTCATTAAAATGCTTGAAAAGTTTTGGGTGTGATCCAACATGGATCAAAAACAAAATCCAAAAACTCAGAAGTTGTCATGATACAGAATTATCATTCCTCAGCCTGCTCGAGTTCTGAAAAGGCTGGGGAAGCATGTAGGGAGGGGGGTTGTTGTCGCTTTTTAAAATCAGCATTGGAAATGCATTGATGTCACAGAAAGGAGATTCAAAATTCAAATGTGACAGAGTTCAGAGATGCGTGGGTCTAAGTTTGTAGTCTGGGCTGTTAAAGAGATAACATACAGGCTTGGAGCCACTTCTAAAATTATCCATAAAAATCAGGATGTCTCCTTCAGAGACAGGGTGCAAGTGTGATCTCTGCTGACAACAGCTCTGAATCCAGCTAGTTAGGCACCATCTCTGTGGATTCCCATATATGCTGATGAGCTGGCAGTTGACAATGTGTGTGTCAGGGATAACATTTTGTTATATGTATCAATGATGGCATTTAATTTCTGTGTGAAACTTCTGCATTTATTTTCTGGATGAAAACTGTCCAGTCCCCTACAGAAATGAAATGCTTGTTAAAAGAAGGAGGCTGTTTGATCTTCCCTTTGTGGAATTTCAAGCCTCTGACTTGCAAATCTTGTTCGACTATCATCTTTGAACTTCAGCCCTAGCCTTCTGTTTGCACAGAGACTTATGCTAAGTTGATGGATTCTAGTGGCCCAAATAGGCTGCCTTCTCACTTGATGGCACTGCCTTAATGGTACAAGGAATCAGAATTAGATGTTTGAATTTTTAAGTAGGTTCACGGTGAGACAGAAGCTTTCAAGTCCTGTAGAAATGATAAGCTGGACAACAATTCCAGGAGAAGAGGTACATGCACTGATCTAATTTCCTGTCCCCAGCCCCCAGAACCTGGCTAAGTATCACCCAATTCACAGCTGGCTTCATGTTTAAGTGTAGAAATGTGCCCCCTGGTACTAAGCCCACACAGAACATACTACATTTAGGCTTTTTAAGTGTAATGTTAACATATGCTAGCTCACATACTCAAAAAGTACAGTGAGAATAAGATGCATGGATTTTAGCTTTCCTTTTCTAGTTCCTCTCAAGGCTTAAACTTGCTGAATTCAACAGAAGCTCAAGACAACCTGTCACACTTGACTAAAGGTTTGGAAGATGTGTGCTAGCTTGATGTACCTCATGTGATCCGCCGTTTGTGTTTACTTCTTCAATTAGAGACTCTCTTCTCAGCAGCCAAGATTATCACCAGTGGCACAAATGCTTCCTGCTCTTGCCTTTCTAGTAACAGGGACTAATACATCAGAGTAAACAAATTCCTTCTCAAAATCATTCTGTTCCCAGTTATTGAAACATCACCTTGTTTGTTTATTTGTTTGTTTGGTTGTTTTTTTGTCTCGATCAGCATTCGTCACAAGGGGTAAGGAGAAAGGCAGCAGTGAAATAGAAGAAGACAGGTGTGAAGAAATTTCAGATCCATCTAACGGTGCTGTTTGCCTCTCTTTTTGCTTGAAACATGTAACAGTGTCTATACAGTACAGTTCTATGATAGAAATACGATGGCAGAAGAGGCATGCAAGGTACAGGCAAAGCATTTCCAAGAAAGACCAGGTTTGGTAGATTCATACGCTGTAAGGTCAGAATAGGGGTTTAAACAATCCCTCCTGGCCTGCTATATGTCACAGGGCTTTAATCTTCACCCAGCTATCCTTCTACTCAGCTCAGTGATTTTTCCCTCACTAATACATCTTTTTTGCAGCAAGGTATCCAGTCTTGATTTGAAGGCGATGAAGAGTTAGCATGTCCTAAGGGAGTTTGTTCCAGTGTTTGATCACCTTCACTGTTGAAAGGTTGGGCCTAATTTGAATTTGGCTGACATCAGTTTCCATGTCTTGGTCCTTCCTATGCCTTTCTCCACTAGATTAAAGCGTTTTGTAGAACCCACATTCCTTTTTTAATGAAGATACTTATGCTCCGTAATTAAGTCCCCCCTCAATCTTTTTAGATAAATTAGACTGATCTTGAAGTCTCACTGCAAGTAATTTTCTCCAACCATCAAAGTCATGTTGAAGACTTTTTCTGCACCCAATGCTGCAACATGCTCTGAAAATGTAGATATCAGAACAAGACACAATATTTTCAAACTGGTCTCAACAATGCCATATGAGAGAGAAAACCAGTTCATATTACATTTTATTGCTGCTGTGTTCATAAATCTATGATCTCTAAGCCTTTGTTTACTACTGCACCAGTTGGAAATCTGAGATCCACTTGTACACCACCTTATTCTTCCTTTCCAGATATAGTCCTGCCACCTGAAAGCACGATCTGCTGTTTTGCCTCCCTAAATATGCTAATTGATTTTGGGTGTGCTACATGCCTTTGTTTAAGGGATGCAGCCTTTCTGAACAATTAATGCATTAGATTTTTACTGACATTATTTTTTGTATCCTTCTACTAATCTTTGTGTCATCCATTCTTTTTATCAGCATACTTATTCCCAGATCATCGATGAAAATGCTGAATAAAATGGGGCTTTGTACTGATTTCTCAGAAGCCAGTCTAGAATGCTCCCATTTGATCATAATTCCCCGTTGACAAGTGCGTTTTTGAGATCTATCATTTAGCTTTCTCTCAACTCATTTAATCTCTGCTTTATTGGTATTGCATAGTGTTAATATTTTATCAGAATGCCATGAGGTATTAGATCATGTTAGAAAACTCAAAATACGAAGTCATCTTTATGAACTGTACTTGAAATTCCACAGAAAAAAAGCTTATTTGTTTGAAAAAGCCTATATTCCTTAAATCTGTGTTGAATAGTGCTAATGACATTCTTACCATTTTACTCTTTAGCTGCTGGATTCTGTATAATAATTTTCATTCTTTTATTCTGGAATAACATCAAAATAACTGCCCTACTGTCATTCAAGTCACCCTGGTGGTTTTGTTCTGAATCCAGCACGACATTAACATTCTTCTAATACTTCTGTTACTCTCCCACAAAGATTTAAAGTTAAGATCTGTGAGCTGGAGATCTCCTCAATCAGCTCTTGTGAGCAATCTGGTGCAGGACACCACGGCCTATAGATTTTACATGTTTACCCTAGGTAAGCATTGCTTAATATCCATGCTAGTTTTATTAACAAACAGAAAAAATACCTTGCCATCCTCATAGTAGAGGAACTACTGTGTTCCAGTTTAAACCACCTGCAACAAGCTCCTGAAAACTCTTCTACATTTGGGACATCAGTGCACTCCACTAACTTCCCTTTCCACCTTGGAAACACTCCAGTAACTTCCCTTCACACCACGGAAATGCCCCATATGGAACATCTAGGAAGAAGCTGGCTTTACATGAACGTGATGCAAGTTTTTTCACACTTCATCAAAAGACATGCAAATGAATGCATTGCTGAGCTTGAAACGGGTAGCGATGGTTCAACATGGGCAAAAGAAAATCCTCTCTCTGAAGCACTGAAACGCTTCTTCCACCTCCGTAAACTAGACCATCAGCCTGGTCAGCCACCCCTCTGACCTATAACCTGTGCATAATCTTTCATTCAGACCTCTTTCTGGGTCCTCACACTTGGGCTTTGTATAAATCTCAAAGATTTTTGCTAGAAAACATGTCTAAGGCATGAAATCCTGATCCATTTTCACTGCAGCTGAAATGGCTGCCCAGGCTCACATCAGCCTACCCTTTCATTACTACAACATCCTCTTCCTGGCCTTAATACTGCAAACTTGCCCAGCTCAAATCNGTGCAGAAAGACAAAGGTCACACTCCCTTCCTGTTGTTTGGAGTATGTTGCACCTTTCTCTAAATGTTTCTTTTGGCTTCCCCTCTTCTACTCCATGAAACACAAACTGTTTGTCTTCATTGTCAAGACTTTTACAGCTTACCCTCCTCCAAGCATCACCTCTGAACCCCTACGGAAAGGTTAGCTCCCACGTCTGATGGACAGCGTCATCAGATGGCAGACACCATCAGATCTGAAATGTTTTCAGCAACGCTTTTGAGCTTTCTCGCTAAACTTTTGCAAAGCTGCTTCTTTCTCTTGCTTAAAACTCCGTACTAAAACTGCAGTGGTCACAAAGGAATAATAATGACAGCTAGGCTACATATGCTCAGACACCTCTGTCTCTCAGGCTGAGCCATAATACTATCTCTCTTTTTCTTTTCACCTGCTCATCTCTTCATCTGTGTCTGCCTTTGTCTCTTGCCTCATATTTAGTTCAAATATATAATCCGAGATTTTTTAGAAATTATAATAATGGTTGTGTAAGACTTTCAGCCAATGTTTAACGCTGGTATCCTTCCTAACACCCCAACTGCTCTGCATGCATTCAGATATGTATTTTAGGGACTAACATTGTTTTCTGGTATGATTGGGTGGGCTGTCAGGGTGCATCTATGCGCATAAGTTAAACAGTGCCTGGAGGTGGTCCTGGGAATGGAAAAATAATCAGCTGTACTGTTAAACAGTTAGTATGGTCCCAGCATAGCTCTGTAAACACCCTCCCAAATAACTCTCAGGTGTAGCTTGGAAAGAATAACATTCCTGGGGCCAGTCTTGACTCGCAGGCTGCACCCAGCTACCCTGGTTTAAATGTAAGAGCATTTATCAGCATGGGAATGGTATTCTGGGCCAGCTGTCCTCAGTACACAGGAATATTCTGGAACACTTTTAGTTTAATTCTACAGACATATTGTCAGAGATTGCCCTCCTCCTAGGCTTCAGCACTTGGCTATTTCCATGCATGACCCTGCAGTTTTGACTTAGCAATAACTGTGAAAGGCTAAGAGCAGCTTTATGAAGAGTACCTTTTCAGCCCTGTTATTCATTTTCTCATTCCTTAATAGCCAAAGCCACATTTTAAACATTATAATCAAGTTCTTTATCCCACCAGGTTTTAACCAAGTCATTATACCAAAATTATTCTCATCAATGAGTATGTCCCGTACATCCTCCTCACTACTAGCAGACCTAAGGGAGTAGTGCTCATCATAGCAAAAGAATGCCTTTTCTATACATTATCTGCTGTATTGGTTCAACTTGTTTGACGCATCCTGAACCTGAATTCATACTGTGGCTGCTGCCTTAGCAGTATGATAATATCCCCAGCCACTCACGGAAAGAAGCCCAGAGCAATAATTTTGTTTCTTGTTCCTGACTTTGAAAGCGGTTATAAGCCAACTCCATTGTACACCAGAGCTGAGTACAACCTCAGGACCCTCCTGAATTTTGCTGCTTTATAATGCACTCTCAAGGCTATTACATGGGAAGGCTATGGCTGGAGATAAATGCACTGTAGAGTTTTTTCCTATGCTCCTATGCGGCCAGCTGCATGAAACTGGTACTACACTAATAAAGATCATCCTAGGCCAGTTATGCCTAAAATTTAGCTTTAAAAACACCACAGGTGAGATTTTATAGGGGAAGGAGGAGCAAAGCATCCCAGTTCAATTTACTACCATCTCTCAATTTGATTTCTGCTGGGGTAAAGCTGGGGGTGTTGAGGGGAGACAGACAGATAAATCACAGAGATGTGAGACATGGTTAAAGCATGGTGTCATTCTATCCACACAGGCAATGCTAAATTTGACTAGTCAAAAACATCCCTTGATGTGGCAAAAGCCCTCAGCAGGAACAATTCTGCCACAAAGATGATTCTGTTTGAGACAAATTCTGAACCCAAGATTTCAGGTCAAGGTGACCCACGGTATCTGACACCTCTAAAGGGCAATTTGTCCTTCCCCCCTGCCAGAAGCCACAGAATCACTAAATGCACAGAGCACACTGACCACATTGACAGCTCCATCTCATTTCTTGACTATCACTTGACTTAAAGCTTCTCTCATGGCCTCACAGAGAAAAATATTCTTCTTTAACAGCCTCAAGCACACAAAAGTGTAGTTTTATTTTTGCCTCTCAAAAAGCACTTTCAAGAGCTCAGGCCTATGATTCCTTCAACTGAGTGTACCTTCAAAAAGGAAATCTCTAGTCCAAGATCAACAGGGGAAGGATCAGGAGACTGGAAAATAAAATCAGCTTTTAGCCTGAGGAGAGCGCACTCAGTGAAAGAACCTGACTGGATTTAACAGGGGAACATGGACATTAATGGCTTTCAAAAAATCACAGTTTCTGTTTTCAATGAAGGAAGCTTTTAACGTTTGGTACAGATACATTAGGCAACCCCTTGATGTTCTCTACTTAGTCCTTCCCACGGACAGCAGCACCCTATGAATCAGCGCTCTACTTAGTCCTGATTAGCACTCCAGAAAAAGACTCCTTCAGAGAATAAGTCCTAGGTTTGGGTTTGACTCAGACAACCCAGTCAGGGTAATAGAGGAAGGAGTTCACTGTATTGCTGAAAAAGTCCAAATTTTCCTTAAAACAATAGTGCAGATATTTTTCCTGCAAAGAAAAGAGAATTTCTGGCAAGATGTGTGTCTGATAGATAGTGATAGAGCAGGCCCAACACAGGCACACCACGAGCAAGGGCCATGTAAATGATCACCAGACAATCTGTCAATGTACCCTTAACCTCACCAGGGGAGCCATGGACTGGTATTCTCATCATGTTTTCCATCACTACCCTGCCTGAAGTGAAGCAACTGAATTCACTTAATCTCATCCTTACTCCCATATTCTCTCCAGAGAGTACTGACCCATGTAATTATTTCCTATTGCAATTTGCAAGGGCTGTACATAGGTCTCCTACTGTATCTCAGTTCAGGACACTGGGATTCCAGCTTTAATCACTGCACCCTACATACATGTCTCCTTCTGACTGACAACCACTCTCATCAGGATAGAAACTCAGGTGTAGAAGTCACTAATTATAAAAGAATGTGTGGTTCTTCTTGACACAAAACAATAAAATAGCTTACAGGGGCTATCTATGACAGGTTAAGACAACTGTCACAGGAGTTGTCCATGGAAAAAGAGATGTCAGCCCAGTTTTGCAACTCTGCATCTCTGACAGTGAACATCAGGTGTGGAGAACGCAAAGACAAGGGGAGAATTAGAGAAGTGATCACAGACAGCTGAAGAGAGGAAAACCAAAATCTTGCAATTTCTTTACCTAGGAGCTAACCTCTTATTCTGTGTAGAACAGAAAAGGCTGAGCTAGTGCTTTTGGGTTTGATTTTTTTTTTCACCTTTAATTATGCATTGTCAGTGACAAGCTCATGTGAAGCTAAAAGCTGGATCTGGGCATGAAGCTAATTTTTGGAGCTATTGGCTGTTCACTACCAGGAATAAAAATGATTCCTTGTCTTCCTAGATTTGGTTTAAGGAACAAAACCTCTTTGTCTCTCCTTCCATATTAGCTGCCTACAGACAGCTCCATTTTCCATTTGTGCATTTAATTATCCCTTCCTATGTGAACCACTTTACATTTGTGCTTACTGAATCTCAGCTTATTGATTTCAGCTCACTTCTTGAATTCATCATAGTCGGACTCTGGGCTAATCCTATTCTCCAATGCATTGGCAATTGCTTCCAGCTTTGTGTTGCATACGAATTTGATTAGCATACTCTCCATTCTGGTCTCCAGTGAAAATGTTAATGAAAACATTGAGCAGTATCAGATCTAGAGCACATACACATAGGATTCCATGCACCACTGCCTGACCTGACCCTAAACCTTTAATAATATCCAATACTTCTGGGGTACAGGTGGACAACCAACCAGTATCTGGCTAAGTGATCTGCAGTAATTCAGCTGAGTTTATATTCTGGAAGAGCAACTCACAAACTGGGATCAAATGTAGGAAGAGGTCAAGGAAAGAGTATCTGATTGGGAAGGTGTACAAGTTTGATGTTCAGCCCGAGTTAGAGTCCAAATTCAAGGACACCACAACTGTCCCTGAAATTTCAGCTTCAAAAAACAGAAAGTACAAAAGGCACACTTACATTTTTGGCAAGTTTACTGCTATCTCAGGTTTAATTTCACTGGTGTAGCTCTTCTTACATACTTTTAAAGGATGTCAAATGGCAAAGTAGGCTGGTTCTGGTGTGGATCTATTTTTCAGAAAATAAAGGGATTTAGGACTTAAGGGTTAGTTCATGCTCATCTCTAATCAAATCCTGCATTGTGGGCAAGATACATTGGAAAGGACTTAACTGTTTTTGTATTTGAACTTCTCTATAACAAAAGAGAATTTCCCACTTTTACCAGCAGAATTCAGCTGGTTATATCCATGACCATTTCTTAGCCTTAAGGCTTGGAATTTTTGTCTTTTTCTTTGTGTGTGTGTGAAGAATCCACATTATTTTATATCTTAGTTCCCTCCAGAAAGCTGCACATGTGTTGGTCATTGAGCCAGGAACTGACCAGTGCTAAAGCTTAATACACCAGTGCTCAATTCCCATGTTCCCTCTTGTTTGCAAGTTTAATGCTGCTGTTCGTTCCCCTCCCCTCTCTCTCCTCCTCTCTCCTCCCTTAGGAGATGATGCTTTACAATGTTCTTCACTTTATCTCCTCTTCTGTAACACAGTATAACCTCAGCACTCCTCAGAAGACCCCCAAATGCTGATTCCTGATAGCAGTAAGGAAGTAAGATGCACAGAGGGCAAAATTATTCTGTTGATGGTGAGACTGATCCCTTTCTGAAAACCAACAGACAACCCCTGGAAGGGTTGGCTTATTTCCAACTCAAAAAGATGCATTCAAAGAGTGCATTTTTGGCCTCTAGAATCTACCAGATGGCACAAATTTCTGTAAAAGTTCCCTAACTCTTTTCCAATCCTGCCCTCATATTTCTGTCTTCATAACAACTGTTTCTCCCGGAATTGTGTTGATGAAGAACTTCATCACTCTTACTAAACCTCTTGCAACAGCTCTTTGGACCATGCAGCAATGGCCAGGAAAGAACACTGATCATTCATTTCCAAAGCCACATGCACCTAGCCAGGTTAATTTTCATTATCAGCAGTGTGTGTCAGGATCTGTGATATTGTAACATGATGATTTATTTCTGAGGGAGGCTCACAAGTGGCTGTAAGTAAGCATAACCAGAGCGAAGGTGCTATAAACTTTGTTCTATTTGAGCAAAGCGTCTTTCTGACCTAAAACATGAAAGAGATCTACTTCAGCTTTACAAAGTTGCCCTGGAAACCAGATGTAGATGGTGGCACCGAGGATGACATATCCCTGCATCAGTTTTCCTGTTCTTGTCTTCCTTTCCAGCAAAGTTAGAACTGCAACCTCTTCCTGGCCTTCACTTATTTGCTATTACTCTCTGTTGAAAATTCCATATAATTTACTTAGAAATTCAAAATCTTTAACATATCTATATATAAATAGCAAGTATTTATAGTAGTCTGCTAGTTAAAAGCACTGCTCAGATATCAACTAGCACTGCTTTTGCAACCTCGTATGATGCAAATCTCTCATTTGGGCAGCCCTATTGACAGTGGTAATAGCCTTTTCAGTCTGCAGAGGGCCATTGTGGTTAAAGCTGGTTGGATACCACTGTGTTAGAGCAGCAGGAGGTTTTCTCAAACACCACCACATCCAGGCGGCTTGTGCGAGGTCAGCTTGTTCCTCCTCCTTACTTGCAGCTGAAGCGAGGGAAAAAAGCATTAAGTACTTGCTTAATTTGAATGTCTCAATATATCCAGAAACAGCACCCAGGATGTCACTTGGTCAAAAATCGTGGAAGATATGTTTAGCGTCATGTTGAGTAGAGAAGAGCAGCTGTTAACCTGTACAAGCTCCATTCTCCAAAGGAACAGATGGCCTGGAATATGCTTGTCCTTTCTCATTTTTCAGCTGCCCCATCCAGTACTATCGACTACTTTCCTCTTCCACTCTGTAATACCCTTAAGCCCAGCAGGCAATTCTCATAGCTGCTACAGAGAGGCTTTTATTGCACTTTCATTTAAGGGACTTTATATGACCCTGTTTATAACATACCAATATTCTGAATAGGGTAGCAAGGGAAAGAAATGCTATTGTCTGAATTGCACAGTGTGGAAATGGAAGCACAGACAAAGCTTCTGAAGACTTAAATGATGCCTAGTGATGGGGTAATCACAAAGCAGCGTTCTCAAAGGCCCACGAGTAGCTAATCCTTATTGGTTTAATTGAAAGGTGAGCAACCTAATGGGTTTTTTTTTTCAGCATTTTACCACGTATCTACCAGCATCATGAAATGCCTGAATACCTTTGAAAATCTGGCCCTTAGCCTCTATCCTGTTTCAAGAAAGAGAAGTAAGCAACTAGAAAAGAAAATCAAAGGAATTTGGACTCCTCAGTGTACTAATCTTACCTCAAAAACAGGTGTAAACTCTGTCATTATTAGAAAATGCTATTGTAAGAAGTTTACCTGGAAATTCCAGAGCTATTAACTGATCTGCTCAACCTCACCAGCCCACTCCTGAATTCATCCTTCTCATTCCCTAACAACTCAGGAATTGGGTACTATTGGCACCGTTTAGATTGTTTTAACAAGTGCTGAAAGCTTTGCATTTTCTTAATGAGAATTGAAGTAAAAGTGAAAGGTATGGGCTTTGTTTAAATAAGAACAATGTGAATCTAGCAGGATTCAAACCAAACTACAACTGGAATATTGACCTATATAAAAGCCAAGAGTGGAATAAGGACATGACTTAAAGGCATTCCAGCAAGATACAAGCAGCTTTAACTGAATGGTGTCACGTACAGAAACAGTAGCTACATATTTGCAAATATTACACACTTAGTAGTGCACAGAATTCACCTCCTACTGTCTTACAATAAGCCAAATAAATAGAAATTTAAATTTGTGACAAAAGGTGTAAGAAAATCAAACAGCTTAACACAGGTGGGACTGTAGATAACTGAAAATCTAGAGATGTGTAACTCTTCAGTTACCCTTCCATGAAGAAATGCGCTGGAGAAAGAATAGAAGAGACCAGGAACAGGGACTAATTCATTGTTATGGAATTAAAATAACACTGCCTGACATCTCATCAGCTGAGCTTGGAAATCCACGGCAATCCTTCATCATCACTCATCTTAGAATCATAGAATAGTTTGGGTTGGAAGGGACCTTTTAAAGATCATCTAGTCCAACCCATCTGCATTGAGCAGGGACATCTTCAACTCGATCAGGTTGCTCAGAGTCCCATCCAGCCTGACCTTGAATGTTTCCAGGGATGGGGCATCTACCACCTCTCTGGGCAACCTGGTTCCAGTGTTCCAGGCTTCTCTTCTCCTTCTGTGCTATTCCAAGCTCTGCTTCTAGTGGAATGAATAAGTTGATGAGACTGAGGGTGGAAAGGGAGTAAGATACATTATAAAGCTGAATCTCCTCAAATTTAAAAAAAAAGAGTCTCCCTGCTTGTTCACTTCCTCAATGCTGTGTGGGTTCCACATTGAGTGAGCTGATAAGTTTATGGCCTTTCTCACAACCCTCTTTACCCACCAGTGGAAAGCATATCACCATCTCCATTCACAGGTTCCCATCATATAAATCGCTTTATTGTTCTCCATTTCCACCTCTCTCAATCTGCTCGCCTCTTCCTGTCACAATCTATCTGTACGCCAGCGTTATCCACAGGCCTCACAAGGTAACAGAACATAATCACTTTTATGTGCTTGTCTGCCTTAATATCTAGAAGCGTCCCCTGCAATCATTCTCTGGGGGGTTCATTTGTTAGATCATTCCCCATCTGGGTGAGCTGTATTTAATGTTCATACTATGAAAAAGATCACTGGCGGGTCTTTCCAAACCTTGCTTTAGCTGGTGAAATCTGTGTACATGGTGGAAAGGAGCTGGCTGCACTTTTTTTGCTGGAAAAAAAAAAAGGCAGCATTTCTTTTTCAATAATTTCTTTGTTGCTTTAACGTGAAAAAAAATAAACTAGTCAGAATGGGTCAATTTCAAAATTACTTCTCTATAGAGGGAAAGTTTTTAAGCAGATCTGTTCTGGCGCAGAGTGATGCAAGTAATTTTTGGGTTATTGATCTCTTCCCAGCATAATTTCTTTGTGATTATTTTCCCTGTCCATTCTTGCCTCATCTCTCCTTCATAAGGACCCTCCAAAGAAGTGGTGATCTATTCCCCTTTTCTGTCACATGTACTCCAGCCTACCTTCTGTAATTGCAGAAATAATGCTCAGTGAGTACCAGAGGCTCAGAAACAGACTCAGGGAAGGAATAAAAGAAGTTTTTATGTGCGCTGTTCATTTTCCACTTTCCCAGCCATAAGGGAAACAACCATCCCAAATTCATGCTGATAAAACTTTTAGATCCCACTATGAGTGTGTTCGACAAAAGCATGTGACATGAGCTTCACATAGTACCAATCTGTTCTAATCTTTCCCAACAACCGCACTAAACCAGCAACGACAGTTCCACCCCCACAAGTGCTCACAGCGATACTGCTCTCAAGACATAGCTGTCCAATAAAGACAGAGTTGCCCTAGGAAAGAAGATCGCAACAAAAGCATAGGCAAGGCAGGAAAAGATGGCCTCACCAAGAGCTAAAATAAGATTCCTGTCATTAAAAAAATCTTTTTAGAACGAGTCTCAAGGCTACGTCTTCTACTAGCTTCAGTCCCTACTGACTGTAAAGGAGACCAATGAGTTTATTTGGCTGTTCCTATGCTAGCTGACATAAGATGGTCCTGAAAGCCCTCAAGCAGAAGACTCCACAGCTCACAGGATACCTCTGCCAGTGCTGCACCACCCTCCCAGTGAAAAGCTTTTCGTAATGTCCCATCTGAACCTCCCAAGCCACAGCTTGTGGCTCTTGCCGATGTTCTACTGTCTGCTGCTAATTAGAGGAGTTTGGTTCTGTTGTCTTTGCAGTCGTACTTAAAGTGTTGTAGGCTTCTAGCTCACATTTTAGCCTCTTATTCACGACACTAAACAAGCCTAGATCCTTCAACATTTTTTCACAGGACAAGTACTATAGGTCCCGATCATCTTAGTACTTGTCTCCACTAGACCCTCCCCAGTTTCTCAATACCCTTCTTGAATTGTTGAGCCTAAAATTGGACACAGAGTCCCAGGTCACTGGGCTGAAGGAGATGATGAGTTCAACAAGAGTCAGCTCTCATTATGAAAACATCGAACTGGTGTACTGGGCTACAACAGGAAGAGTGTGGCCAGCAGATTAAGGGCAACTCTTACTTTCAACAACTATGTGAAATTGAACACAAGCATGACCCACTTCTCCATCAGATTTTGTGCTTGGCAGGGAACCTTTCCTACTGTCTGAGATTCCCACTATGGCTCACGTACCTTGTGAACTCCCGACGCTGAACACTAGACCTAAAGGACAGTGTAGCTTTGTGACCAGGTTGCTATTATTTGGGATAAGGATTGAGTTCAAGCACCCTGAAGCAGAGGAAAGCCTGAAGCTTGGAGTTCCTATATCCATGTGGATGTTATCTCCGTTAGACCTTTGAGCCAAAGGAGAGAGGGCTGTCTTGCCTACTGACTTGAGTGAGCTGCACTTAAACATAGGTGTTGGATCAGGCAATCCAAGCAAGAGAAGGTGGCTCGCAGCTGTCAGTATAAAAGTCGTTGTATGCGTGCTGCTCCACTGAGAGGTTATGCAAAGACTCCACATCCTGATGATTACTCGTGAGGTGGGTTGCAAGTACAAGTTTTAGCTGCTGGCAGTTTTGGAACCTACTTCTTCTTTATGTATCCAGTCTGCTGGCAGAAAGGAAGATGGCCAGCATGTTTTGCATGTGAAGATAAACAGCTTCACGGATTTAGTTCAACATTATGGGTTTGCAGTACGAAGGGCAGGTAAGCATATTGGAGAAGTTTATTTGCTTATAGCCTCCCTACCTCACAGGTTAAGTCGTTGTCAAATAGGAGCCTTTCTCCTTCTGTTGCTCTAAAGCAAACTATGAGAGATGCAGTCTGTTTTGAGATTCACACTGGGAAATGACATTAAAGCAGAATGAATATACAGGACACATATGCTACTGCGTACATTAAAGCCTGCTGATCTCCACAAGCAAGTCTGTTTATGAGGGGTGGCTTTCCCTGAAAGAACCAGGAAACTAGACTGTGGTTTGGAAAGCTCTGGCTTGGACAGATGAACCCCATTTTACAGACACGGGACAGCACTCAAGAAAATCTCTCCTACTCTCCTGCAGAAGACCAGCCCCAATTATCCTGCAAGAATTCAGCAATCTGTAAGCCAAAAAGAAAGGATTATTTTATCGCATAATACCCTCTTCCCCCTCCCCCTACTCATGTACCTCTACAATGCCTGGCTATGTTCAGCTCAGGAGAATATTGCCTTCAACTCAGGAGAATATTGCCTTCTATGACAGATACAAAGACAGCCTGAAAAGGGCTTTCGGCTTCGGATGGAAGATAAGTCACAAAGCAGATTTGCATCATCTTGGGAGTCTGGTACTGCCAATTTCAAGAAGTCATACAAACTTTTAAATGTGCAGTGATTAAATAATACTCCACGCTTTTGTGGGATCTGAGTATACTGCATATTTTGGCATTTCTCACTGAGGATGAATAAGTTGCCTGGGATTCTCTGCAATGTCAAATGAGTGGGCCACAGACATACACGGTTTGGCTAAGATCATACCAGCATCTTTTCATTTGTTTTCAGAAAGTTGCTTTCTCAAGCAAATCTCATGACAGTACACACAAAGCCTGCCACAGCAGGCCTCTGTACGCTTTTATGGCAGTCATTTTGTGCTACAGATACATAGAGTAGATACTAAAGAGTAATTCTGCCCACTGAAGTTGAGGAAGGTGAACCCTGAAATTGCATAGATCTGGTATAAATTCAGTGATGGTAAATCTAAAGCACTGCTACAGTGTTGACAGTTGTTAGGAAATAACACAGACCTTCTCAGAGACTGCCCTGCATGCTATTGCCTTGCACCCTTAGGTATTCCGCAAAACCAAAAAGGAACAACCAAGAAGGATGCTGGGCCAGAAATCTCCAGAGGATCCCTCCAAACAGCATTTCTATGATTCTGTAATAGTTCAAGTTCAAAACCAGGAATGATGAGCAGGAATAGCTATGTCCCTACAAGGTTTAGGGTAAAGGCCATACTCCTTCACTTAGGATTTCCTAGCAACTACTTCAGGTGGCTTTCCCCTCTACATTCTGACTTTCCTGAGTCACATTTCTGTACATTTAACTTTTCCTATACAGGGGAGGAAAAGCATGTGGGTACTTAACTCAGGACTGTTGTATCTCCAGGTGGAAGCCATCAGACAGGCAAGTATGGCACGAGGTAGCCTTTCAGAGGCCAAGCCATCCTCCAACTGAGATGTTACAGCACTGTGCATCGTGAAAGATCTATGTAGTTTGCCAGTTGTACCTCCACAGAGGAAATTCTTATCCGCAGTGGGTCATCAACAATACCAGGAACAAAACAACTTCCTTTAGTACTGTCCCTTTAAAACACAGAGTCTACATTGCTGTGTGTACTAAACACCGAGTATTTGGTGCTGCGAAGGCCACAGTTATTGAACTGATGATGACAGGGAACCTTCCACCTCAGTAACCTCTCTCCCTCACAGTGGAAATGATGGTGCCAGAAGCACTCTGCCAGGTCAGTCACTTCACTGTCAGATACAGCTGAAAGGACGAAGAGCAAAGAGTGGAGTCAAGACACAAAATACAAGTTCAAGTCTCATTTCATTCTTTACCAAAGTTTGGCGGGCAAGAATTGGCTAAGGGCCCATTTTCAGTTCAAATACCAAATCGCTTTGATAATTAGCAAGTCTGTTGGAACATGTGCAGAGCCTAGGCCTAATAGACAAAGCAGACGATAGCATGTCAAGAAATCATATTTAATATAGATTAAAATTACTGAAATATAGGGAATTATGGAAAAATACAATCATTTTGCAATTAAGATTAAGACTAAAAAAGGATTTGCATTCATTGTAACAAGCAAGACCAGTAACAGCTAACAACCACCTACAGAGATGGAGCTATTAACATGCAAATGATCATTATTCTGACCGAGGTGTTTCTACAGAAAACGTGACATTTATGCAGATTTCAAAGAAGTTTTTTGAAACAAGGTATGTACGAATAAAGAGATGGGAGTCGGAACGTGGTATGTTTACTCAGAAAAACAGTTCTGCTTGATAGAGAAGAAAACCACGAAACACAATTACTGAGATGGGGCTGGAACAGACATGGTGTGGGATTCCAGCAAACCTCCCTGACAACATGATTACAAAGAAGAAAGAGTTTCAGGGCCAGAATGTTAATGTAAGAAATGCAAACCTTTATTTAATGACTTAGAGGAGTATAAACCAGGGAGGCAAGAGGATGTTACTGACTTGAAGGCAGGAAATAGGAAGAGACAGGAATTTTTTGTGGAAATGGTACAAAACCATGAGCTCTTCAAGTGTAGGCAAACAGGAATTTATATGTGTAACCACATGACTGCATCTCACAAGGAAACAGCTACACTAAATACTACTTCCTGTGCTATTAACATTGGGTATGATTACTGTCCTAATTTCAGTGGAGCTTTGGTTCCTTCATACTGCATAGGTCTTGACAAACTCATTGTGGTCCATTCTTACAGACAGGGAAAAAGGATCACTGAGCTCTAGCAGGAGGCAAAAATGAGCAAAGAGCTCATTCAGTGTACTCAGTGAATAGCAGAGAGCACAAGACTCGCTATCTTGCCAGTGTGTTTTCCAGACCTTGGCAGAGGTCAGTAAAGAAGCAGAAAAGACAAGTATAGCAGCCACCAAAACTGACGGGGGAGAGCACTATATATCCGTGTGGGAAAACTCTACCTTTAAATAAGATAAAGGAAAATGTTCTTCTGCACACTCTGGCAGTATCTTTGAGAAAAAAAGGATACCGACAACAGAATTTCACTGCAGCTCCCATTTACATTCATAGAATTTCAGATCTGTAAGATGTGAAAGAATCAGGGAAATTAGGTGCATTCTAAGAGTCTAGTTTACAGAATTTCCAAAGGTCGTGGAAGTCTCTTTTGAGACTCAGTTAGCAGCACTGTATTTTAAAATTGCATTGTATGGCCATACCAGAAAGACTTTAAAAGATACTGTAATGTATAGTTTTAACCTATGTGGTAGAAACAGGGTGAGGGTGACAGCCAGAAAGTGCAAGAGCTGGGGAAAGGTTACATCAATTTCCCACTTAGTAAGCTGCACTGATCTTGCAGTCCTACGTAATCCAAAAGAAGGGAATCTTAGAAGGAGCTGACTTTGCAAATGTCAAGTTTTAAGTCCATATTAAGAAGTGCACATTAAGATTCCTTCAGCTCTGCAAAGGATGTTTCTCAAAAACCACTAAGGCAAAGAGCATCACTGCAAACAAAAAAAGCCAGCCACCTGCTGATGAGACAAAAATAAAATAAACAGGCTCTATTGGTGGGTCTAAAATCAGCAGTGCCAAAGCCAATGAATGGACTTTTTACACTATTGCCTGTTTGCTTGGAACTCTGTCTGTTTCATTTATCTATTCTAATGTGGACACTGCCAGATAAATGCTGAAAATCCTGAACACTGTGCTCCCACAGGGAATGTGTAAGAGATGAGAACGACTGGCACATTAGGGTTTTTTGCCCCACAGCGAATGTATGAGCTGCTGTTGGAAGAAGAATCTGAGGAAGGTTTTTTTGGCCTAGTCAGTAGTAAGACAGGATCCAGGTATTTTAGGTCTTGAAAATCTTCTAGATTCTTGTATCACACTGACTTCTTGCTTTTCTACAGCTGTCAGAAGTATCACAAAATCCCTACCAATGATCAAGGCACAGACATTGTCAAGGAGGGTTAGTGAAAGGTTCATCTGGCCACCATCCAAGCTGGTATTAGCTGAGAGAACTGACCGTAAGAGAAACACGCCATGTACAGTTTAGAATAACCTGCCCATATGGGATGATTCCACAAATCCAGGAGCAAATTAAGGAAAAAGGACAGGGAGTGGCTAACACAGCAATTATTTAATATTTCTTTTTACCATCAACTGTTAGTGTGCTGCCTTAAATCATATTTTCTAAGTCAGGAAATTCTGTTATCTTCATCTTATAGTACCGGAAAGAGCAGTGCACTGTGGTTTGCCCAGCTGTACCTGTCCCTTGATTGTCCTGGTCTAAGTGAGGGACCTGGCTGGAGTGCCCACAGCTCCCTTCAGGCCATATAACTAAGGCTCCTTTCCATCAAAACAAAGGACTGTAGAAGAGAAGAGGAGGTGTTGGAGTTCCAACTCTTGCCCCTGTAGGACCTTGAATGTTCTCCCAGACCATCAATTGAGACGTGACTACAGCAGCTAAGGCTGTGCTGCACTAGTAAATTCAAATGTGCTCAGGAATGTGATCAGACATCGTAATGTTACTAAACCATAAGCAAGTTTGCTGGTGTACTTACCACAAACAATTCCCAAACGCAGATGATCCAGGGACCATTTGTAAGTAGCAAGGGTTGCATGAAGCTATGCTTTTTTGGGGATTGTAGTGGTTTATTACCATAGAACTGGGCCATTCCATGCAAGGTGGCTTTACGATCTGGAAATGCTGCAAGGTACGTTTAATTTATTAGTACAGACATAACTTAAGATGCTTGTTGGAGGTCACCCAGAAAGCCCATGGCAGAGCTGTGACTCCAACCCAGGCTGTCCGAGTCCTGGTCTGGTTCATAATCACTAAGCCACATTTCCTATGTCAGCACAGCACTCTCTCTTGTTCAGTACAAGCTTTTCAACCTGCACAGTGATGAAGCGGGCAAGATAGATAAGACCAACACTTTCTGGCTTAAGTCTGAAAAAGTCTGTGCTCCTAAATCTTGCTTAGTAGTACACAAACTTCTCAGCCCACAGATTCCAAATACTGTGAAAATCTAGAAAGTATTCTGCAACATACACTTAGTCTCTTCACAATATAAATACACTCCATGTTTCCTCATCACGTGCTTCCTCAATACTACAGCTAAAAGCATGGTCAGTTCCTGCAAGCTTATATCGCATACCCTGAGCCCAAGACACTGACTCAAGCTCTCACAGGTTCCTTAAAACTGTAGGTGGCTGGTCCTAAATTCAGCACAGAGACTCCTGCCAACTGGTCCCCAGTATGGAAACAAATCACACACTCGTGTTCACTTGCACAGGACCGTACATACATCCAGAAATTTGATGCCACATAGACACAATATGAAGACCCAAACGGACAAATAGCAAAAGACTCTGCCTTCTTCTGCGGGAGAAAGTGCAATCATGTGGTAGCAGAAAACCAATCAGCCATTATCCCTCTGCAGTTTTCTCCACTACAGGACATTGAAAATGAACAGAATATGATTACTACTACAAGGCAAGGACAGTTTAAGACATAAAATATTTTAAGGTGGTTCCTGGTCCTCAGTCAATTTTTGTAACCAGGTAAGGCCTTGAATCCCAAATCTCTGTTCACTTGAACTCTGAGAATCTGTTCAAATATTTTTATTTAGTCTCACTGGATATTATTTCATTCAACTCTAGTCTTGTCAGCCAGGGCCTCTAGAATCATACTCTAATGCATCTTTCTACTCTACTAAACAGCCTCTATATGTCTGAGATCACATGCTTAGCTTTGTATCAGGTAAATAAACTTAAGCCCACTTTCAGTGATCTAGGATACTTGACATCCCTTAATGGTTAACAAATAGTCTTCCTTTAAGGACTGCAAGAGATTGCATGGTCCTAGTGATTGCAGTCACATGTCAGGTAAGCTATAATAAATAAATAGGAACAAATTTAATAAACTACCTTTTCAAATAAGTCAGCATCGAAAGTAACCCATATGTAACCCATAGAGCAACAGGCAGGGTGATAAAGAATAGGGGACTCTTTCAGTGGAAGGACCAAATTATGGAGTGAAAGGAACAACTAAGAAAAAAAAGGGCTATAAAAGTAACTTTCCTTCATAGTTCATGCACACACATGCAATCCACAGTGCTGTAGAATTACATATTTACTTTCGCAGAGTTCCTGTGCTCGTTAAAATTTGCCCACTCTCAAAGCTGAATTTCAGGAAACTGAGCTCTTTTTAGCAGAGCCAAACAGTTATGAAGACCTATCTAGCTGATGCTACAACCTTGCACCAAAGCTTAACATAACACCGGGGAGAATTTAGCTAAAGAAAGGAACCCTGGGATACACCTGTAAAGATACTTGAACAGTGATGACATGGACGAGTGACACTTATGAGTGTCTAACATTCTTTGCATTGGTTCTCCTAAAAATTCACTGAGCCCAATTCTATGTCTGTAAGTAACTCAACAGTTTGAGAATAGCTATATGTCCAATCACTGTCAAATAATTTGGTGTGGAGAACATATTGAACAGTGGCCAAAGAGATACCTGATCTTATTCAAAATGTGTGTTATAGATAGGCATCAAACACAGACCTAAGCATCCCAAAAGTTCATGGAGGTTTGGATGCAGCAACTGAGTTCCGCATCTACTGATCACTTGATAGAAAGGTTGTACTCAATGCACAAAGCCTTATGTTTTCACAGAGAGAACTTCAATTATCTTTTCAATGGTGGTAATTTTAATGCTATCCATAATACATGTAGGAGACAAAAGCCTGGAAAGTAGCATTGCAATGATCTCCTTGATGAGCAGACAGTTCACTTTCCAAACAACATGAGTGAAGGCCCAGAGCAGGGATCAGCTGTTTGCAGGACTGATAGTGTTTTCACTTAAAGCACACCAAACCCATATGGTCATGGTAGTCTCAAGAGGATTTCTTAGACGGCAGCAAATTCAAGTTCAGCTGAAATGTTCAAAAACCCCTAGCTTGAGAATGGGTTATGGAAGCTGAAGATCTGGCTCCTTAAAGATAAAGGGTGCTTCATATTGCTTTCCTAATTGTTCTGGGGGAAGAAAGCTATTTACAACATGCTCTGTTCAACCTTGGGACTAATGGGAGGCATGAAGGAGTCTTGTTAACAAACAAGAAGCTTCAGAGCTTTTTAAATGGAGAAATTCTGCCTACAAAGCTGAGTTTTGCACCGAATTCATTATTTTTCATCTTACACAAGTGTGGGAGACATAAACAGTGAGACCACTAAAAATACTAAAAACATACAAGCATTGTTTTTCACTTTACATTATGATTTTTTTTTTTTTAAACAAAAAACAAAAGACAAAACCCCCACAAAATTCCCCAGCCTAAGTTTCCCATCACAGAGGGGAAACTGAGACAAGGAGGGACAATCAGATTTGGTAAGGTGACAGAAAGTCAGTGGCAAAGCACTATTTCCTATCCACTCATACATCAGGACCTTTCTGCAAGTGCTGGTAGGGCAAGAGGGAGACAGACTGTTCAAAGAGAGATTTAGAACTCCCTCTTCCCCTCTTATACGGGAAACTGTGCAGGAACCTAATGTATTTTTGACAAAGGAAGACTGCTCAAAAGATCCTGAAGGCTTTCTGCCAAGGTTAAGCTTTCCTAGCATTTCAGTTGCTTTTGGGACTGAAACTCTATTGCAAACCTTGTCCACCAATCTTCCCACAAGCAAAAAGCAATGCATCTCGCAAATTCCATACGGCAATACAATTCTACCAAGGCATGGAAATTTCTTCCCTGTTATGACCTAATTTCCAAAATCTTTGAGGCAATTTTCAGCCTGATAGTGGCAGATGTTGCACATTAGAAGAGCGTGTTTTGAAGCCAGGATATTTAGCTGGATCATACTATTTACCCTGTTCTGTAGTTTCCTGTGCAATACCCATCATCATGTTATTCAAGCACTATTGCTATCACTGTACTGGTATAAACAGGACTGATCACACTCATTACAGGTTACAAACCACTGTTACATCTTCTTTCAGATTGCAACAAAAAATAAAGCAAGCAATAGTTTCTTCTCTAACTCTCAAAATTCTGCAGTTTTGCAGTACCAGGTTAGAACATATAGTAAATAATCTTAATGGAAAATGGCAGACCTTTAGTAAATGTGAAGTACTTCCATTAATTACAACACTTCTAAAGATCTTCTGCAGATACTGACAGAAGGAGAAAGCATCATACTTTTTGACTTTATCTACAGCCCTTGGTCTTCCTCTGAAAAGGTTAGCTGGCTGATTGAGCTTTGGACATAGCTAGGCCAGCAACCAGTAAATGAGTTAAAAGAGAAATGCTTACATATGGCTAGAAGTGTGACAAAGGTAGGTGTTCCTGTGCGGGTCCCTTTTCCCTTTTGCTGGTTTATAAGGCAGGAAGGCCACAATTGTGGGAAAGTGGCAGCTTTTGCATCAAACTCCACTGAGCATATGCCACCCCTGGTTCCCCAAGGAATCATCCCAGCTTTCGCTCTCAGCTGCCGAGGCATCTTTTAAGCTGATGACACACGTATTCAGCAGCTGACCAGAGCCAGCAGCATGGGCAGCACCTGGGCTGAGAGGGCAGGCAGGAAAGAAAAGTAGCTCTGTTCCAAAATGAAGAGATGAATCCCACTGTGCCAACTTTGTGTCTCCACTTTCACACACCACCAGCCACCATATGTGGGAAGCTCAATGCTGAGAGGGAGGATGGCAAGAATGCTCATCAGGCCTTCATTTCTCCCCCTGACAAGCACCATCCTTGCTGCTGTTTATGCCTCCCAACCCCAGGGACCAAAGTGCCTATTAGACTCATCATCCTCCCTCTGCGGATGTTCCCCCTGAGAGGTTCATTAGGCCTTGGTGCCTGACAGCAGGCAGCCAGAGAACCAGGTGGCCACCTTCTTCTGCAAAGCCAGTGTTATTTCTGAGGGGTTAGACTTGCTGGGAAGAAGCTTTTAAATTTCCTGTCTCCCAGACACAGGGAAGGCTCCATAAAACCCTCCGCACACAGATGGATTTAAGAAAGGCATTACGTACATTCTCTGCGGGAGTTCATTACCAGAGGGAGAAGAGAAGTGTGAATCCCTTGGTGTCTGCCAACAAGCTTAGAAAAGCAGTTTGTGCTTCCCTAACCCCTCCTGTCCCAGGATCACAAAGCACTTTCCGTGCATCGCTCCAATATACTTCACAGCCATCATGTAACAGTATGACAGCACTGTAGATGGAGAGATGAGGCTGGTGTCCATTCACCCTTGAAAGGACGACAATAAAAATGGAAGCAGGAAGGATTAGCTCAAACATGTTTGCTTGTTTGCTGCTACACTTCCTTCTTCCAACCTGCCCTGCAACTCTCAATACCATATCATCTTATTTTCTTCTCAAACTTCAGCTCTATTTTATAATCATAGTTAAGACTTTTATTTATGAGCTGCTTGGTTTTTTTGGACACAGTATAGAAAGGAAGGAAAATTTCTGGCAGAAAAGGTATCAGTACTTTGGGAAATAGTGGAAAGAAATCTGAAGGGAAAGACTTCAACAGACACTTTGACACACAACTTAAAATAGTGAGTCTACCCGCACTCAGCCCTACTTATTCCTGTTAACACATAGACGTTAGACTTCCTGTTCGTGTTATAGCCACTTCCTCATGTGTCTGCTTCCACGTATTACAGGGGAGATATCTTCACCAGGTGAGGAAAAATTACCTTCCTATCCTGTACTGAAGGAGGCTTCAAGAGGATTACCTCAGTGTTTGCTCTCTGCACTTTCTTGTTTGTACCGGTACGTTTAATTTGGCTCTTATTAGATGTAAGCGCTCTTCCTTTCTAGAGCATGAAGAGAGAACAGGAACGGGTAAAGTAGCTGACTTTTAAGGGGGTTTCTCTGCGATGAATTAAAAATCTCACATTAAAAACAAATAATTATGTAGTAGTATTTTTCTAGCGTGCCATTTTTAATAGAAACTTTATTTATAGAGAAGCCATTCAAGACAGAAGTGTGGGAGTCACAGCAGCGTATCAGTTGCATGTCAGGAGGAAAACTGGCCCTGTAGCTATGTGACAAGAAGAGAAGACCTGGATGTTAGCCTGAGAAACAAGATGACCCTGGGCAAATCATTATACCTCCCTCTGCCTCACTTTCCCATTCTGTTAAGATGAGATTTTTAACAGTCACCTGGCCTGACAAGTGTAATCAGTATGTAAAGAGCTCTGAAGTGAACACGCACTCAGCTGGTCCTCACACAACCAGGAATACTGCTGGGAATGGGCAAGAGGGAGGTAGTAAGGTTCACTGCCAGTCTGTCTTCCACTGCAGGCACTGGATGCACTTGGGAATCCTACTGACTATGTGCTCAGATACATTCACAGCTTGCTCATGCTCAGGGAAGACCCATTGGATCAGTACTAAAATGACGACATGGAACAGCTAACTGCAGACAGGTGTAGGAGTCAGAAAGATCACAACACTAAAATCAGGACATCAGAAGCAGAGAATCATGGGAATCACGCTTTCAATTAAAAAAAAACGCAGTTCAGAGGCATGCAGTCTGGAAAAAACAGACTGACAATCCAGCGCCAGTTTGGATGGGGTGGGTGCAAGGCCACACCATATTGGCTAACCATGCTGATATTAATACAGGAGCTTAAAGTACCTTTCAGCTTCCACTATATATTCATCTGGGCAACATGCACAGGGGAAGAGTACAGATACTAACAGTGCATCACTCATGCACACACACAGTTATGCAGCACATACAGCAAATACGACACATCAGTCGGGAAGCCAAGGAGTTTTGGGGATGGAGTGCAGGCAGCACATCAAGAGTTTATAGAAAAAAGTGTTATACCTTGGCACAGAGAAGACATGTATAATTCAGAGAATCCCTACTGCTCCCATAGGGAAGTGTGCTATCAACATTACTTATGCTCTTTGGAGTAATCACTAGCTTTCCCTTGAAAGACAGTGGGACCACAAGGCAATATGGGCTGGTTGATGGTGGCTGTTTGTCCTCTGGGGGTGCAAAAGGTCCTAGTATGTAGCATCGAGGTGAGCTGTGAAGATCAGGAAGCAGGAAATGTGGAATACGAGCACATAAAGGCATGACTTGGCTGTAGTCTGGCTAGATGACATACCACTGACTTGGGAGCGGGGTATGTTATAGACAACTTGGGAGAGTGAATTTTAGAGGCATGAGCTGTAGGGCAGAACCCCAGGGAGAAGTTCTTTATAGCTATACCGGATAGATTACTTGGAAAGAAGCATGCTCTGAATTAAAAGAAAACTGAGATAATATCAGTAACTCCAGGCCTATGTATGCAGAATTCAGTACGAAGTCAGTTTCTTTCATTTTTCTGCATAAATAAATTTGCAGGCACTTCTGGTTGCTGAAAGAGACTTAAAAACACGGATAAGATGAGGTACAACAGAACTGTGCCTATGATTGGAAAGACTGTGCAATCAACGTATAATTAACCTGTGAAACTTGTTGCCAGAGGATATTATAGAGGAAAACAGATTAGCAAGATTCAGAAAAGGATTAGACCTTACAAGAATAGCATCTGCAGCTAGGCTTGCTAGAATAAAAACCATATGGGTTATTAGTCTTCCCACTTCAGGGTATAAAATGATCACAAGTTGGGGTCAGAAAGCAATGTCTCCCTATTATGTAGCATTGTAAAACCGGGCACACCAGGGGGTTGTTACAAGTTTATCTAAAGCATCCAGCACTGGCAACAGTTAGGACAGAATACTGGACTGGATGGGCCATTAGTTTGATACAGACGAGCAATTTCTTATACCAGTCTGCCCTCATTTCCTGGGAGAATTCCACTCCCCAAGCAGATATGCACTTCAAGCAATTGAAATTCAAGTGTAAACATGTTATTGCTTGAGCAATTTGTGGGCTTACAGAGGTACAGAATAGCAGTTAGACCCCAAATAGAGGTGCCTTGTGGAGTAAGAAATTTTTCTATTACAGCTTTGTGATCACCACACACAGACTTGATGGTTGTCATTCAGCTGGTCAGCACCAGCGGAAGTGCAATCAAAAACCCTCTTGCATAGGCTCTCAGCGTGGAAGCAGCAGAGAAATCTCCTGAAAGTAGCATAGAGCACGTACCACTTGCAGATGCATAGTTCATCCATCCAGCGAAAGGAAGAACGAGGCTGCAGCAAGATGAGGCAAAGGACAGACCAACATTCCCTTTTCTCTGACGTTGCAGAGGTCTTTCCTTTCCGTGTCTCACTGTGGGTAGCAGCCACACTCTTCCCCTGGCTCCCTGCTGCATAGCAGGGTAGGCAAAGAGCGCCCTAATGCATCCAATAGGAACAGGACCGGGGAAAAAAAGACGAGAGATGGAGAAGTTGTGGGGAGGCAAGAGCAGAAGGCATGCAGAGAGGCAGCAGGGTAGGGTCAGGAGGTAAGGCAAAGAGCAGGACTATGAACACGTGACTCAAGTGTGAGGTGCAGAGGGGAAGGCTGCTGGGGTGGGGACAGGCAGTGAAGGAAGCACAAGGAGTTGCTAAAGAGACAGAGGGTGCCGGTGGGTCACTGCACAATTGCCCACAAGGTCACACAGCGCAGCAGCAGAGGCTGATGTTCATGGGGTGCAGATGGACAGGCAGGCAAACACAAGCAGACGGGAAGGTCCAGTGGGAAGGATGGAAAACAGTGTTCATTAACTCCATCTCCTGCACAAAGCCACAGTCAAAACCAAAGCAAAATGGCAGCGATGACAAAGGTGAAAACATATGACACATAGGTGGGGACGGTGTGCTGGCGATGGTGAGTGCGTTGCTACAGGCACCTGCTTAAAATTGGGTGGCGTTGCCATTACAGCACTTGGCATTTGGGCAGCATGGGACAAGTGCTTCAGGACCTCTCCTTCCCCAGAACAAACCTTTTCAGAATTAAAATGGATTATAAGACTATCAGACTAGCAACACAGACAACTTTGGGCAATGCACCGTTCATACCATCCTTGACATATGTGAGTATGCACACACATTTTAATGGGATAGGGTCTGCCTTTCACATGAACTGGCAACGCCTGAATTTCACTTTCTGATGCCACTCCCAGTCAATCCAAATGCTTTTGAGAAGAGTTTAGAGCCCTTTGCCTCCTGTCTCCTTGAATGCTGGCCATAGCCTTTTACAGAAGAGACCATAGTATTGGAACATGTCTAGTATAACAGGGACAGGACTCCTGTAGAGATAATTAAGTTTTCTGAAAAATACAGTTAAATGTGTCCCTCCAGCACCACCAACATTTCTCGGCCCCTGGCTCGAAGGTCAAGTGTCCACTCTGCATCAGATAGCCTGATCTTCAGAGACTGCATTTACGCTTATAAAGGTCAAACTCGTAACACAGCTATTTTCCTTCAGAATTTTCTGTGATCTTGTGCTACCTCTGCAAATCAAGAAGTCAGCTCTCTCTCCTTTTTTGAATTCTGGCCTATTAGACTTGTCAGCTGCCTCTTGCCTTACGGTGACCAGCCTCTGAAGGGTTTCTCTCATTCCTAGAAAGGTCGGGTGCGCATAAACGCACGCGAACGCGCGCGCAGACACGTGTTCACACAAACACACGCAGGTGCCAGGACTCGCAGGTGCACGCACAGCTTCCTACCCTCGCGCTGCTGCTTTCAGCAAGGACCGCTCAAAGTGTTTAGCCCGCCACGCTGTGACGATGATGTAAACGGGAAGAGGAAAAAGCCCTTCACCGGTGAAACTAATTAATAGCCAACAAGCTCGCTTCCCGGCGGGAGAGCTGGCACCGGAGGCAGACAGCAGCCCGCCTCCG
>Ga0065711_1028316_pt1 | contig 41997 bp, 23 predicted proteins | sample Hoacrofraction12_FD_59098 | JGI IMG/M metagenome (GOLD analysis project Ga0065711, IMG submission 59098) | Hoatzin crop microbial communities from Cojedes, Venezuela - Epithelial fraction 12 v2 (version 2) | ecosystem: Host-associated > Birds > Digestive system > Esophagus > Crop | place...
CCCCTCCCAGTTTGGTGTCATCAGCAAACTTGCTGAGGGTACATTCTAACTCTTCATCCAGGTCGTCGATGAAGAAGTTAAACAAGGCTGGGCCCAGTACTGACCCCTGGGGGACACCACTTGTTACCGGCCTCCAACTAGAATCAGCGCCGCTGACGACAACCCTCTGAGTTCTGCCATTCAGCCAGTTCTCAATCCACTTCACCGACCACTCATCCAGCCCATACCTCCTCAGCTTCCCTAGGAGGACATTATGGGAGACTGTGTCGAAAGCCTTGCTGAAGTCTAGGTAGACGACATCCACGGCTCTCCCTTCATCTACCCAGCCAGTCATGTCATCGTAGAAAGCTATCAGATTGGTTCCATTTCATCTGTAGCATTCCACCGTAGTGAGATAAAAGGACAGAGAAGTATGCAGTCCAAAAAAAAAAAAAAACAACATATTAAACCTTGCTGGCATAATATTTAAGTTGAAGCAGATAAACTGTAAACACTAATTGAGGCTAATATCTGAAGTTGTACCATACTAATGGGAACTCCAGGCAGATTGTGACCTATAACAGTTTAAATCAACAATTCTTCTCAGGTCTTGGTTTGCACAACAGATAGAAAGACTACTGATTCTCTTATGCTGGAAATACTTTTTTTTCTTTGGCAGGCAGCAATTGCATGAAAAGAGAAGAGGCTGTGAAAATGTTCTACCTGATAATTCTAAGTAAAATATCCACTTTTGAGTTCTGGCTGCTTTTAAAACGAAATAAAATGTTCCCAATACACCGGGATATTTATAAATACCTTCATATTTCTTAGTATTTTGGTTTCCAATTTAAATCACTGCACAATGAATATATTTGGTCTATATGGATAATAAAGAATTTTGGAAGAATTCTTGTCCATCAATAATAATTATATATGACATTGTTAACTTAAAGATGCTGTAGTTTCTTCAGAAGCATAAATAGTATCAATGTGTATTGATTTCTAAATAAATGAGTAAATTTCTCAACAAAGAGATGTTTAAAAATGTGCCCTTAAACTTGACGCATAAAATACTCTAGCTGGCTACATCTGTTCATCAACTCCAAAAATTACTTTCACCCACCCCTGCCAAACTTTATTTTTTTAAGCAAAGAACAAAACTCTTCATCTTTTACCTTCTGGGATGACTAGGCCAGCACTCAAACCAGAGTGGTGCTCTACATCACTAACTGAACATTTAAAAAGTAGCAAAGTTTCAGAGACATTGTAGGAGTGTTTCCTAATCGCAATGTGTTCACATGAAAGTCAGACCTGAAAGTCAGGTAACAAACTATTCCGTTTACCACTTTCTTTTCCTGCTTTCCCATTACTACCAGCCTTCCATGGCTCATTTTATTAAGGCACATAACTCCCAAATTTACTTTCAGGGAGTTTCCTGGTTTGCCTTAGCTTATCTGTCTCTTCTGGCTTTACATATATCGGTGTTTATTCTTTCCTTGTTTACTCATTCAGAGTAAAACCTAAAAGAAGTCTAAGATCTTTTCTCCATGCATAGTTTAATAAGTCTCTCATAGACAACGAAGTGCATTATTCTTTCTCATTACCCAATGTATCAATCTGCTGAAAGTGACAAGGGAAACTAGGAATTTTCAGCTTTCTTTAAGCATCCAGCGAGGCAGCTAGAGAGATAGTGTACATTCAAATAACTGTATATCACCCTCAAAGAGTCACCAAATCATCAATAATAAACAGGAGGGAAATATGCCTTTTATGTAAATACAGTCAAAAAGCCTTCAGAACAAGTTTTTTGAAGTGGTTTAAAAAGTTATGATCTATAATAGCCATAGAGACATTTTTTTCTGCTTCTCAGCTAAGCCTGTGTTGATTAGCTTAGACAAATACAGCACTTCAGGTCTTACCTAGGTACAAAAATTGTCAACACCGCTGTAAAATCACCGCTAGTGTCGCACTAGTGGGTTTAAAACATGATGAGGTTTGCAGTGTAGGTGTATGTACAGCATGTTTAAAAATAGAAAATGCATTGGAAAGATCAACAACACTATCATGTAGATCTACTGACTGTTTACCTTATGCAGTTGATCTTCATAGCTCTATTTTATTCATCTAAATGCTCTTAGTCTTACACCTTTCAGCTCCTGAAGTCTCTCTGTATAGTGGAAGAATTCAAGTTGGGGCTTAGTGTTTCTGAAGAAATTATCATGAATTAAACTATACAGAAAACATGATTAAGCAAAAGTTACCTGTTTTACCATGTTCAAGTAAACCAATCCATTACAGTATTCTTATATCAACCTGAATATTGACTTTCCTCTTCAAAGTACAGCTAATCATGCTTAACCAGATATTGCTTACTTTTTCTCAGACACAATGTACCCCATCATTAGCTGACATAGTCCACTGTTTCTCCACTGAAGCTAGAATTATGGTAACATATGAATTAATTCTTGAAGGCTTTCTTAAGTTATTTCTCAAGCTCTGATTCCAGTTGTTGTTCCTTAAAAAAAAACAACAAAACAAACCAAACACCATTCTATTGAAATACTATATACAATACTACAAAGTGACAGACTCAAGACATATTTTTGTCTGTGTTATTGGTGTCTGTTTTTGATGTATATTTTTCCTGTGACATAAGCAGTATTTGTAGGCACTGTAAGACCTATCCAGTTTCTTTTTAACCTGTATTACATTGGAAATTTACATTCTGCATCAACTTCTATACTTTGGTCTTCACTCTGTCTCTCTGAATAATTTAGGTTCATATTTTCTTTTTTCTGGAATATATTTCCTTCCATTTCTACTTCTTGAGTCATATCTTACTTTTAAAACATGTTCCTTTAAAATATATAACCTCTTTAGATCTGTTTGTATTACACCTTTCTCCTCCAGTTTTGCCACCAATTTGCTATAAAAGCTGTATGTGATCAAATTTTTGTTTAATCTGCTTTTCAGATCATTAATAACAACATTAAATAACATTAGAACTAACATTAATCTTTGTGGCACCCCCCGAATTTGGGTTGTCATCTCAGTACACTGACATTCATCTTTACTCCAGGTTTATAACCCATCTCTTCCTGTTCTCAGTCCAGAATTCTTGTATCTAAATAATTTGAGTTGATTTGCCAGGGAATTTTTATAAAACTTAAACCCACCACCTTTCTGCGACTCCAAGTGTAATATTCATGCCTCTTATTGCAAGATGTTCTTCCTCTTGGCCAAGAAAGGAATAGAGTGCTATAATCAGGGAATAGAGTGCTTTGGGAGTGGAAAGTTTGGCTATGCAACTAAGGTTGGCATGTTTGATTCCCACAATAGGCTGCTGTTGGCCATATCACTGTTGTACTAAGGACACTGAGCAACATCCTGACTCTATGCATTTTTTAGGCAACCTCAAGCAGTCTTTCATCAGGAGGCATTCCTTACTGGACTGTATGATCTCTGACACCTTAAGTACAATCTGCACAATGCTGCACAAGGAAGTGTAGCCAAATATTTCAGTATAGCTTCAGTACAATAAAATGTTATTTCTGAAAAAGAATAAACTTCATTTCACTTGGCTTGGTGAGGAAAGTATAGGGTATAGAGAGAAATGAATAGAACACAGATTCCTTTGTATGAGAGAAGAATCTGTGAGGGTGATACTGAGTCCAGAAGTGGACTAGAGCACAGAAGTAAAGGGGAGACAGATAGATGGTGTATAGGAGTATAGAGAAAAGTATGAGAATGTCTAGCGTACTGTGAAATCAACAGCAAATTCTGTGATCATCTAGCACTGTTAGTCTGTAATCTTATAACATTCCTTTGAGTAAGGGAGTACCATTATCCTTTTCTCATAGAGGGGACATTGATAAGCAGAGAGATTAAAATCCTAATTAGCTTTGCCTAATTTTAGGCAGCCCCACCTGCAGATTCAAAACATCTAATGAAGCCAGGAACTAAGCTGACTCATATGCTAACCCTAAAATAAACCTATCATCTACTCAAAAAAATCTTTGACAGAGAAGCCTGTTTGATCTGCTTCCATTGCAAGAAAGCTAGATGTAAGTTCCAATTTGATGGAATTTTAAATGAAAAGTATAGAAGATCTCCCTGAGAACATAGCATGTTTTGATTATAATTTATGCTGACTTTTTATGTCAGGATGTGGAGTAAGTGCACTGAAATGTCCATATGTGACTGTAAATAATCTATCAATACATTTACACTAGAAATGAAACAAACAGACAAAAGCCCTTCTAACTACCAAAGGTATCAGTCTTTCAGATTCCCGGATGAGAGGAAAAAGTCTTAGGTAAGGCGGAAATTAATCAGTTTATATAATGAACTTCTGTGGCATGACTACATATGTGATTGGGGAGGCAGTGCATATTCAACGAGGCATATGCCATTTTACTTTTGTTCTAGGAATGAAAGTCTGAATGTGTGGATGCTTGACACTCATCTTGTTAAAAGCTATTTGCCCGTTTAACATTTCGACTGACCTGTGCTGGAACTGAATATTATTCAGTGTCTCAAGCATGCTTCAAGTTATTCAAGAGTATTTTTAAAGCAAGAGAGAGAGAGAAATGTTTACTTTAACACTGCAATTATCTGCATCTTTAAGGAAATAAAAATGAGCATTAAGGTAAAAAGTTTTCTTGCTGATTTAGTTGGATTCTTTCTTTGCTAGTGACATTCATGTAGAGGCTATCAACAAGCCAACCATATGAGAACTCTATTTCCATTTCGATGCTTAACCAAGTAGGTTTACTCAAATTTGAGAACAGTAATCACTCACAGAATTTTATCTAATTCTGCAAATGTACAGTTGTTTACTTTTTTTAATTAACTTATTTTTTTATGAATACCATTGACATCCTCATTTCAACTATGCAAAAGTAAGCTGGGCAATGTGTGCCTTCTTAAATAGATTTACCCTACAGGTGATTTTATGTAGCTGAATATGTTCTGCTGAATTTCTTATGAAAACTCAAATGTATGCAAAAAAATAGTCTTTTGAGATTTTTATGGTTAGAAGAAAAAATTATAAAGCAGAGATTATTTTGGCAAATGGGAAAATGTGAAAAACTGCAAAAATGAATACCTTTTTTTTACTGGAAATATGCACAATTTTCCATCATCTGTGATAGTTTTACTTGGGATCATATGAGGGATCATACAAACCACTCGTTGTTTTAAAAATCTGAAGTTTTGATGAAATACCGTACCACATTATCTGGGCTCATAGCAAGGGTAGAGAAAGAATGATGACATCCACAGCAGGTATTTGGCTGAAGAAGAGTCACAGCTAGGAGAGTTACAGGCTTGAGATAGCTGTAGATACAGCTGTGAGCATGCTGCCTTCCTTTAACATCCAATTCTTTGCTCTTCTTGTCAATGCTGAAATTAATCCAATCAACAACCGTACAGAAATATCAGTGCTCTATTAATTGCATCCTCGCCATCTGGCTCAGGCAAGTGGAGTACCTTCATGTCCCTTGGAGAGTTTCTGTGGAATGGTTTAGGAGATCTGTGGGGTCCAGAGGGCAGAGGAACTTGCAAGCATGGTATTGTTCATCCAGGCTAGGTAGAACGCTCATTCTGGAAAGTTACCTGTCTCTGTGCATGGTTGTTCTGGATTTCTTCATACTTCACAGACAATGATTGACTGGTTCCCTTCAGAAAAGGAAGAGTTTAAAAGAGGTTAAAAGGGGATCATAGCATCATAGAATTATAGGTTGGAAAAGACATCTAAGATCATCAAGTCAAACCATCCACCCAACACCACCATGCCTACTAAACAGTATCCTGAAGTGACACATCTATACGATTTTTAAATATCTCCAGGGATGGTGAATCAACCACCTCCCTGGGCAGCTTATTCCAATGCCTGATCACTCTTTCAGTAAAGAAATTTTTCCTAATATCCAATCTAAACCTCCCCTGACGCAACTTGAGGCCATTGCCTCTTGCTCTATCGCTAGTTACTTGGGGGAAGAGACCAACACCTGCCTCAATACCATCTCATTTCAGGTAGTTGTAGAGAGCAATAAGGTCTCCCCTCAGCCCCGGTTCCGTCAGCTGCTACTTGTAAGACATGTTCTCTATACCACTGTTCCAGGCGTACGCCTATAGTATCCTGGATTTCTTTTTGAACAAGATTTTTCAAAGAGACATATGAAGGGCACTTTGGCAACAGAACAACCAAACGAACCACAAAACAAACAAATGCCTCAAAAGAGAATAAAAGACAGGTTGAAAGAGACGTCTACAAAAGACTTTGCCAAGGGCTGAAAATTTAAGGCCAGATTTCCAGCTCAATCCTGGAGCAAGATAAAAGAAAGGACAGATAATCTATTAGATGATCAAAAGTCAAATTATATGTTGCAGAAAACATGTATTGCAGAATAATGAGTTCATTTAAGAGCCAAGGTTAATAAAATACATATCAAACAAATTTAAAGACATTCTGTAAAAAGTAACTCAGCTAAAAGACTCTGTGCTAAAACAACAGTTACAAAGGAACTTTCAGGAAGGATTATTCCTAAGAGTCCTTGAATGATACATTTCTTTTTAAACCAGGGTAAGGTGAAATTTTAACTGCTTATTTAATCTTTGAGAATATGTGCCCATGTTTATAATTCATGCACCAGTAGACAAGTCTAAATCATAAGCTGACTGTGGCCAGTGGAAGTCTTTTTCACAGAATCATAGAATCGTAGGGGCTGGAAGGGACCTCTCTGAATTATCTAGTCCAATGCCCCTGCCAAATCAAGGTGGCCTAGAAAAGGTTGCACACGAACTTGTCCAGGCAGGTTTTGAATATCTCCAGAGAAGGAGACTCCACAAACTCCCTGGGCAACCTGTTCCAGTGCTCCGTCAACCTCAGAGTGAAAAACTTCTTCCTCATCTTCAGGTGGAACTTCCTATGCTTCAGTTTGTGCCCGTTGCCCCTTGTCCTGTTGCTGGTCATCACTGAAAAGAGTTTGGCCCCATTCTGTTGACACCCACTCTTAAGATATTTATAAGCATCTATAAGATCCCCCTCAGTCGTCTCTTCTTCAGGCTGAACAAGCCCAGCTCCCTCAGACTTTTCTTCTCAGAGAGATGCTCCTGTCCCCTAATCATCTTTGTAGTCCTCCGCTGGACTGTCTCTGGTAGTTCCTCATCTTTTTCAACTGGGGAGTGCAGCAGTGGATGCATTACTCCAGATGGGTCCTCACCAAGGCAGAGTAGAGGGGGATGAGAACCTCCTTCCACCTGCTGGCCACACTCCTCCTAATGCATCCCAGGATCCCATTGGCTTTCTTGGCAACCAGGGCACACTGCTGGATCATCGTCAGGTTGTCGTCCACCAGGACACCCAGGTCCTCTCCACAGAGCTGCTCTCCAGCAGGTCTGCCCCAAGCCTATACTGGTGCATGGTGTTCTTCCTCCGTAGGTGCACGACCCTGCACTTGCCCTTGTTGAATTTCATCAGATTGCTCTCTGCCCAACTATCCAGTCTGTTCAGGTCTCACTGAATGACAGCATAGCCTTCTGCTGTATCTACCACTCCTCCCAGTTTGGTGTCATCAGCAAACTTCCTGAGGGTGCACTCTGTCCCTTCATCCAGGTTGTTGATGAAGAAGTTGAACAAGACTGGGGCCAGTACTGACCCCTGGGGGACACCAGAAGTTACAGGCCTCCAGCTAGACTCTGCACTGCTGATCACAGTCCTCCGCGTTCTCAATCCGCCTCACCGACCACTCATTCAGCCCACACTTCCTCAGCTTCCCCAGGAGGATGTTATGGGAGACTGTGTCGAAAGCCTTGCTGAAGTCTAGGTAGACAACATCCACGGCTCTCCCTTCGTCTACCCAGCCAGTCATGACATCATAGAAAGCTATCAGAATGGTCAAGCATGATTTCCCCTTGGTGAATCCATATCGACTACTCTTGATAACCTTCTTTTCCTCCACTTGCTTGATGATGACCTCTAGAATGAGCTGCTCCATCATCCTTTCCCGGGATGGAGGTGAGGCTGACCGGCCTGTAGTTCCCTGGGTCCTCCTTCTTGCACTTTTTGAAGATTGGAGTGACTTTGGCCTTTCTCCATTCCTTGGGCATCTCTCCTGTCCTCCAGGACCTTGCAAAGATGATGGAGAGTGGCTCAGCAATGACATCCGCCAGCTCCCTCTGCACTCATGGGTGCATTCCATTGGGGCCCATGGATTTGTGGGCGTCCACATTGCTTAAATGATCTCTCACATAGTCCTCCTCAACCAAGGGAAGGTGTTACATTTGCCAGATTTCCTCTTTTACCTCCAGGGCCTGGGATTCATGAAGGCCGGCCTTAGCACTAAAGACTGAAGCAAAGAAGGCATTCAGTAGCTCTGCCTTCTCTGCATCCTCCGTCACCAGGGCACCCATCTCGTTCAGCAGCGGCCCCATATTTTCCTTAGCCTTCCATTTGCTATGGAAGTACTTGAAGAAGCCCTCTTGTCTTTGACATCCCTTGCCAGATTTAATTCCAGGTGGACCTGAGCCTTCCTCATTTCTTCCTTGCATATTCTGAAATGTTCCTGTACTCTTCTGAAGTGGCCTGTCCCTGTTTCCATTTTCCATAGACCTTCTTCTTCCACTTGAGTTTTGCTAGAAGCTTCTTGCTCATCCACACAGGTCTCCTGCCTCCTTTTCTAGATTTCTTAATCACGGGAATGCACCAATCCTGAGCATGGAGGAAGTGATGCTGGAATAATAACCAGCTCTCTTGTACTCCCCTAGCTGCTACAGCCGTAACCCATGACATTTCTAAGTAGGTCCTTGAAGAGGCCAAAGTTAGCTCTCCTGAAGTCCAAGGTTTTGATCCTACTTATTGACGTGCTTCCTCCATGCAGGATCCTGAACTCCACCATCTCATGGTCACTATAGATAAGGCTGCCCCCAGCCTTCACATCCTCAATCAGTTCCTCTTTCTTTGTCAGTACAAGGTCCATCAGCACAGCTCTACTTGTTGACTCTTTCACCACCTGTCTCAAAAAATTATCATCAATGCTCTGCAGCTACCTCCTGGACTTTGTGTGCCTAGCTGTGTGGTCATCCCAGCAGATATCAGGGTGGTTGAAGGCCCCCGTGAGAACCAGGGCTTGTGATTGTGAGGCTACTTCCAGCTGTATGTAGAAAGCCTCATCAATTTCCTCTTCCTGATCAGGTGGCCTGTAGTAAACACCCACAGAATCACAGAATCACAGAATGGTACAGGTTGGAAGGGACCTCTGTGGGTCATCTAGTCCAACACTCCTGCGGAAGCAGGGTCACTTACAGCAGACTGCAGAGGACCTTGCCCAGGCCGGTCTTGAATATCTCCAGAGAAGACACAACAGTGTCTCCCATATGAGCCTGTCCAATAATTCTTGCCCATAAGCGCTCGACCCTTTCTTCATCCGCCCCCAGGCAGAGCTCAGTACATTCCAGTTGCTTCCTCACATACAGAGCAACTCCACCACCTTGCCGTATTTGCCTGTCTTTCCCAAAAAGTAAGTAGCCATCTGTGACAGCATTCAATTCATGCGAGCTGTCCCACCATGTCTCTGTAACTGCAATCAGATCATGGCCCTATGACAGCACACAGATCTCTAATTCTTCCTGCTTATTCCCAATGCTGTGTGCATTGATCTACAGGTATTTCACAGATGAACTCAAGCATACAGGTTTTCCTGGAGGGGGGTAAGAGGATCCGATGTATCCATACCCACCCTTAAGGTTGTTGGTCTTCTGCTTTGCAGCCTGGGACACAGGTAAGGAACATTTCTTACTTTTTGATCTTTTCCAAAAGCTTTAAATTCAGCACCATGTAAACAGAAAGATGCTAGGTGATAAAATTTGACAATAAACATACTAATGTTCACTTGAACTAGAAAATGTTTGTATTAAAGTTTGAATCCCTCTAGTTTATGAAGTTGGGACAGTATTTAGCGAACATATGTGTTTCACTTTGGCTGCTCTTACTTCTTGGGACATGTGTGTCTCTAGGATAAGAAAGTTATGTTTCTTTCAGAACAGGAGAAATAGCTTTCTAGAACACTGGTCCACTGTATGGTGTAGGCATGCCTAATATCTCTCACCTAATCCAATTTAATAAATGATGAGTTCCAGTCTCAGAACTGTTATCTCCAACCCCAGCAAATTCATGTTTTCCAGGAGCTAATGGAAACTATATCTTTTAGATCTTAATTAGAAAAACTGTGTCACTAGAAAATAATTAATATCACATTTTTATGGGGTTTACTTTCTATAATCCCTTCCTCTCAAAAGCCTTAGCAGGGATTCATGAAACAGCATCCTAAAATGGAGCTATATGGAATTGCGGATGTAAAGTAGGTGAGAAATTATCATTAAAACTGCAGATTTTGACCAAAATAATGTTCATACACTATTTTTCAAATACAACTGTAGATAAATCATAGAATCATAGTATCATAGAATAATCTGGGTTGGAAGAGACATTAAAGATCATCTAGCTCCAACCCACCTGCCATGTGCAGGGACATCTTCCACTAGACCAGGTTGGTCAAAGCCCCGTCCAACCTGGCCTTGAACACTGCCAGGGAGGGGGCATCCACAGCTTCTCTGGGCAACCTGTTCCAGTGCCTCACCACCCTCATGGTGATGAATTTCTTCCTAGTATCTAATCTAAATCTGCCCTCTTTTAGTTTATAGCCGTTCCCCCTTGTCCTATCACTACACTCCCTTGTAAAAAGCCCCACTCCGTCCTTCCTGTAGGCCCCCTTCAGGTACTGGAAGGATGCTCTAAGGTCACCCCGGAGCCTTCTCTTCTCCAGACTGAACAACCCCAACTCTCTTAGCCTGTCCTCATAGGAGAGGTACTCCAACCCTCTGATCATCTTCGTGGCCCTCCTCTGTACCCGCTCCAACACAACCCTGTCCTTCCTATGCTGGGGACCCCAGCTGTCTTTTCAGATGGCTGTATCATTCATTCTTTTCTTTTTTTTATTAGATATTGGTATAGAGGTAGTGATAGTTAATGAATGAACTAATTCAGTATGATGTATCTTCAGCAATCTAAAAGTTAATAGTTTAGTCTGAGAGGGTTGTCTACATTCCACCTATAGTCAATGCAGTTTATCTAGTTGTAAGTATCCTCAACCCACCTATAACAGAAATCTCTCCACCAATGGCATGAATTGTATGTTCTTGTTTTTCAAGTTTAACTGTAGAGAGAGTCAAGACACTTCTCAATTTTTCATCAGTATACAGTTACATTTTATCCTAAGAGGACTGAAAAGCTCTGTATATTGATCTGAAATACATCTTCATTTTAATATTTATGATAACTGGCTTATGAAAGACAGAATTTTCATGTAACCTACAGCAGAATTTTCAAATTTGGATGTTAAAACCAAGTCATATAAACTTGATTGTTCAGCCACCTGAGTTAGTCAGGCAGATGCTTTTAACACCTACATGTGTGAATTGCCAGATGAGTTCTGTATTTCTGCTTTTTTTTGTTATTTACTTATTCACTGATATTACTTTACTTTGAAAAGCACAAAGATTAATTACTACACCTAGACTTCTCTAAGAATACATTTATTGCACAGTTCTACACAACTCTAAATGAAAATGAGGAATAATTCAGAATCCATGAAAACCTATTTTCCAATTTCTAGTGGGTCCAATAAAGATTGCTGTAAGTGGATTTATTGTCTTTCAAAAGAATTAAATCTAAAGTTCTTGTGAGTGGTATAAATCATAGCTAATATTAAGTGCCTCCAGTGTAGTTGTCTGTATTAGGCTTGTCACTCTGTGCTCTCTGCAGTTTCTGTGGAAAGAAATGAGAATTTTAAAGACTCCAGTCATCTGACCTATTTTGGACATAGAGTTCAGGATAAGACAAATCATGCTTCAAGATTTAAGAGTTTTTCATGGCCTGTAAATGCAATAACATGGATGTAAAGGCCCACATTTCAGAAGGTCAATTGTATACTGCCCATTCCCTGCTAAAGAACATGCATTTTAATGTTCCTACTGGCTTCTTGGTTTAAATGGTAAAAAAGTAATGGGTCTATGTGTATGTCTGCATGTGTACACATGTGCTCATATGCATTAATTCGAATTGGGTGTTATAATTACATTTAAAAACAGAAAAAAAAAAAATACTCAAGTTTTAGCTTGCTAAAATTACTTTCATTTCAGAGAAAAGAAAAAAAATTAAAAAGAATTATGACGCAGTCACAATGCTTATGCACTGTAGAGAAGTGTTAGGTCATGTAATACAGTTTGTTTGATAAGCTTGTTGCTATATAAAATAAGGAATAGGAAACTAGATTTTCTTTATATACTCTTTATTAGCACACTGGTGATAGTTTCTGCAAAAAAAAAGTGATTATATTAAATTAAGAGCAGAAATTCAAAAATAGACCAAAACAGACCAAAAAAACCTAAAAAAATCTCTAGCAACTACAAATGCAGCTAAAGTCCTAGGGATTGCAGATTCTGACTTTAGAGCTTAAAATGTTTGGGTCAGTTAAAAACGAAACACTGTTATTATAAGTGCTGACTTTACACTCTGCAATGTGGGAGGCAACTGCGAGATATTCAATGTAAGGACCTTCAGGAAGTTATTTGGTAAAATCAGGTAAAATCAGACTTACTAGTACATACATCTCTAGATGATTCTGTTATACTCAAATCTTGGTTATGGGCCAGGGAGAAGCACAACATATATACTTGTAAAGTGAGGAATTGGTAATATAACTGAAAAGTTAAAGATGTAATTATTGGGCCAGATCTAATCAACATAGGAAATGAATAAAAATTAAGTTTATATTCAGACTCATTCAATGTTTAGTTTCTGCTCCTTTTCATGACATTATACTCACCCTTTGCCCTCCTTCTTTAGGTGTTAAGGTCAGTGGTTTCATAGTGTTGTTGTTAGGAGTAGTGTTACAGGATCTACAGTTCTTCACTGGGAAGAATATGATATTCGTACTTACGGTTTCTTCTTCATCTCTCTAGGATATGCTTGGAGTCATTTTTGTATGTCTGCTAAAATTCTTTTACACTTTTTCCTCATTGAGCTGCAGTTTTATTTGGTATCTGAATTTACTTTTTACGGTGGATTTACTGTATATTAAATACTATGTCTTTGTTCTTTTTGTTACTGGTTAAGACCAGTATTGTCCAGCTCCAGGTGCGCATTCTTTAACTGACCATGGATGAGATTTTTATAGCCATGGGGTCTCCTGTGCCAAACCTATGTCCCACCTCTTATCATCCCATTCCTGTGTTCCTCGCATCGCATCCTGTGTCTGCACTTCTCAAGGCCCCTGTTATCATACCACCCCTGTATTTCTTTACATCGCTGCATTAGAGTGTAAAGTAGTTGTTCTAGTTTAATATGCTAATGTAGTTAAATGTCTCATCCCATAGTATACAGAAAGTGGAAGTGAGGATGAGCTGCTTTAGACGAATATAGAGACATTACCTGAGCCTACATGGATTGAGACAGAAAGCTAAAGCTCAGCTGGAGATTAAACTAATAACAATGAGAGAGGACAGGAAAATTTTCTCTACATATATTGGTAGCAAAAGAACAGACAAGGAAAATAAGGGCCCTCTGCTCAATGGGGCAATAGGTACAATGCAAAGTAAGTTGGTTTTTATGCCTCAGTTTTTACAGGTGTGTGCTCAGGTACCTTCCAGTTCCTTAAGCCTAGTAGAACACAGAGTCTGGGAATGTAGCATTACTCACAGTAGAGGAAGATACCATTTGGAGCACATAAGTACGTTGGACTTGTACGGGTCCATGGGACCAGAAGACACATACAAAAGGGTGCTGAGGAACTTGACCAATGCCATTGTGAGGTCACCATTATCTTTGAAAAGTCACTGTAACTGGTGAGTTCCTAGGCTGGAAAACTTAAATGCCAGCCACGTCTTCAGGAACTGAAGTGTATTGAATTGATAGATTCTTTACCTGGGATGGCACAATCCTAGTTATATGTACAAAGTGGGGGATGAGAGGCTGGAGAGTAGCCCCTCAGAAAGAGATCTGGGGGTTTGAGTTGATGATAAGCTGAATATGAGTTAACAGTGTTCTCTGGCAGCAAAAAAGGTCAACCATGTCCTGGGGTGCATCAAGCACAGCATAGCCAACCAGTCGAGGGAGGTGATTGTCCCACTCCACACTGCACCGATGTGACCCTACCTCGAGTACTATGTGCAGTTTTTTAAGGACATCAAACTATAAGAGTGTGTCCAGAGGAGGGCAACAAATCTGGTGAAAGGCCTTCGAGGGCAAGACTTACAAGGAGCAGCTGAGGTCTTCTTGGAGAACAGAAGGCTGAGGGGTGACCTCATTGCAGTCTGCAACTTTCTCAGGCGGGGCAGTGGAGGGAGAGATGCTGACCTTCTCTCTCTGGTGACCAGCGACAGGACATGAGGAAATGAAATGAAGCTGCATCAGTGGATGTTCACACCGAACATTAGGAAAAGGTTCTTCACTGAAAGGGTGGCTGGTCACTGGAACAGGCTCCTCAGGGAAGTGGTTACAGCACCAAGCCTGTCAGAGTTCAAGGAGTGTCTGATGATGCTCTTGGTCATATGCTTTAGTTTTAGGTAGTCCTGCGAGCAGGGGGTTGGACTCAATGATCCTTATGGGTCTCTTCCAACTTGAGGTATTCTATGATTCTGTGAATCACAGAATCAAAGAATCACAGAACAGTTGACATTGGAAAGGGACCTCTGGATGTCATCTTGTCCAAATCACTTGCTCAGGTAGGGTCTTCTAGAGCAGGTTACTTAGGACCATGTCCAGATGGCTTTTGAATATCTCCAGGGATGGAGACTCCACCACCTCTCCTGGCAACATCTTCTAGTGCTTGGTCACCCTTGCAGTAAAAAAATGTATCTTGGTGGTCATATGTAACTTCAGTTTGTGCCCATTTGTGGTCACACTTTATTTCACTGATATGCTGGGCACACAATTCATAATTCAAGAAGTTCAGCAAAGTCAAGGGCAAGGTCCTGCACATGAGTCAGGCAATCCAAAGCACAAATACAGGTTGGGCAGAGAATGGATTGAGAGCAGCCCTGAGGAGAAGAACTTGGGAGTGTTGGTTGATGAGAAGCTCAGCATGACCCAGCATTGTGTGTTTGCAGCCTAGAAGGCCAAGTGTATCCTGGGTTTCATCAAAAGAAGCACAGCCAGCAGGTCAAAGGAGGTGATTCTGCCCCTCTGCTCTGCTCTGGTGAGACCCACCTGGAGTCCTGTGTTCAGCTCTGGAGCCCTCAGCACAGGACAGACTTGGAGGTGTTGGAGCAGGTTCAGAAGAGGGCCACAAAAAAGTTCAGAGGGCTGAAACACCTCTCCTGTGAGGAAAGGCTGAAAGAGTAGGGTCTGTTCAGCCTGGAGCAGAGAAGGCTGCAGGGAGACCTGATAGCAGCCTTCTAGTAGCTGATGGGGACCTACAAGAAAGATGGAGAGAGAATTTTTACAAGGGCATGTAGTGGTAGGAAAAAGCGTAATGGCTTTAAATTGAAAGAGGGTAGGTTTAGATTAGACATAAGAAAGAAATTCTGTACGATGAGGGTGATGAGGCAAAGGAACAGGTTGCCCAGAGAAGCTGTGGCTGCCCCCTCCCTGGCAGTGTTCAAGGCCTGGTTGGATGGGGCTTTGGTCTAGCAGAAGGTGTCCCTGCCCACAGCATGGTGGTTCGAACTAGAAGATCTATAAGGTGCCTTCAAACCCAAACCACGCCATAATGGTACTAGGATTCTAATTAAAAAATTTAACTTTTATCAACACACACTTTGGTGAAAAATACTTAATGTAATTTTTAAAACTAAACAGTACAACTGTAAACTATTTAATAAAATTATTTTCCCTCCCTTTTATGTTGTATAATTTCTTTTTTTCTTTTGTTCCTTTACCTGCTGAACTTATTTTTGATAGAAGAATAACATGATTAATTGTGTACAAAAATCTTGTTCTAGTTCTCTAAGTATTGCATTTCTCAGTTATTCAGGCCTCACTCACCATGAAGTGATAATTAGGCATTAAAAGCTAAGTGGATTACTGTGGAGATGTCTCCTGGCGTCCATTTAGCACTTAATAAGATCTTAATACCATAAATTATGTATTTCTCAGCAGTATTCAGTTTCTAATAAATTTTATAACAGTTTGACTTGTTGGGTTTTCTCAGCCTCATTGTGCAGGGAAAAGTTGTGAAGTTCACTTAAAGGAAACAGCCATTATAAGGATTGCAGATTTGCAGCAAAATAATTCTTTAAACCAGTTTAATTGTACTAATATCTATTTGTAAGGATTTGTTGAATAAGACAATTCCATCCTCATAAATAAATATGAAAAAATTGATCCAAAAATGCATATTGAATTGAAGTTTATTCCCATTTTTTTCAATATTTTGCCTTCCAGATCTCACTAAGAAAAAAATGAATAAAACCTATATATCCTAGGAGACAGCAATTTATTTGATACATTCTAATTGACTTCATAAATAAAACACCTATTTATTTTTCAACTTGTCTTTTTTCCAACTGATATTTCACAAAGTTACATTTTAGAACTCCTGTTCTGCCTCATAGTATGGCTTTCAAAAGTGTTAGTCACAATGGTATGTCCCCAGAGACAGCTGCCATCAGCGTCAATACAAAGTGAGCAAATCAGTCCTGTAAATGTAAGGTCAAGTTGTCCATAGTTGCCTACGTAATATTATATGTTATATTATAAAAATAAACAACAAGATGCATCTAATTTCCTATTTTCTTTTTTTATGGTAATAATATACTTAAAAATATTGCTAACTCAGTAAGCTTTACAACTTACAGTAAAATATATTCTTGGTTGTTAAAAAATTGATATATGTTAATACTGGGCTATTTTCGGTTGAGGAACAAAGGGACAAAATAAAAGTTCAAAGTCTGTAGAGCATGCCAGTCAATGTCTCTGTAAACACAAGAGATTATACCTGTTGGCCCAAAACAGAGATTTCTGGCCAACAAATCATAGTGTTAAGGCCTTAATATGTATATTGCTGTTTACATTTATAGAAGTCCATAAAAAACAATCTTTAAGTCTTAGTTTGACACTCCATTCCAGCATATTAAAAGATACATCATACGCTTCTCGAAGCATAAGTGTTTTGTGTTAGGAAGGGACTAAAGTGAAAGCAATTGGCAGAAATGCTTTGCTGAAACAGAGACATAATAATTTCCTTACCAAATTTTACACTATTCGTTCGTGCTCTCTTGATGTCTCTGACTTTGGATCAAAAGGAGAGGTAATTAAAAATTTAAAAACAGTTTCATTATCTGAAGAGAAATTATTTCCTTTTTCTTTTGCCATTTGAAGAATTTCAAATAGAACACTAACTTTTAATACAACATTTTACAGAACATATTTTCTAATTAAAGAAATTATCCCAGTTTCTTGTACATCTCTCCTAAACATTTTTCTCCTGAACAGTTCTTCAATTTTTTCTGCTTAAGCCACCAAGTGAAGTAACACTGATTACAAACAAGGTGGTGTTAAAAACATTAGTAGTCTACTGTTTTTTAATTTTCTGAAGTTTTCCTCTTTAAAACATCTCAAAACTCCTCCATTTTCTTTTAGTATTCTCAGCAGTAAACATTGTTTCACTTTTCATTTCTCTGTTCTTTTCTAAAACTGGATAAAAATTACTGAACTCCTGCTGTAGAAATAGTAGATTAAAAATAAAAAAAAAAAAGATCATGGAAAAAGGAACAGTAACACACAAATAACAAGAAAAGAATTCTCAAAAACCCTTACACAGAATTCATTATATTGCTTTCAGTACCAAAAGGAATAAGGAGAAAACCTTAATGTGTGAGGATTTTTGTCAAATTTACCAATTTTCCAAGACTAATGGTAATGTTGATGGTCTTCCTCTTCGACTCTTATTACATTGCCAGGTATATTTTTCTCTTCGGTATATGTTTTTCAGAACTGTCCATTTGGAAGTTCAGTTATATCTTCCTGCTGAGCTAAAAAAACCTCTTCAGCTAAATGAGCAAGTAATTGTTCAGTGGAATGACAAAAAAGGTTATCTCAGAGAAATGTGGGCTAGCTTTTTCCTAGCCAAAAGAGAGGCCAGAAAATATGTAAATTTATACATAATATAATTAAAAGTCTCAAGTAGAGATCAGGGTTGACACATGCAGCAGTAAAAAGCAGAAGAAAATGCAATGATATTGCCTCTATTTCATATTATTATTTTCAGTGAAAACTCTCCCGTTTCAGCTCTGTATCCGCATCTAAAAATTGTCTGATCCCATCTAAAATTGTTTTCTAATCCTGAAGGAGTTTGTTTGGACTTTTTTGTAAGACCTCGAATATTTTTTTTTATATGAATGGAGAGAAAGGAGTCTGGAAACTTACACAAGGTCTTTAAATTCTAGCCAATATTCCAGAACAATTATTTAAAGCAATAGTTATTTTACCATTATTACTGATGTGTTTCATGGGGTTTCTTTAAGAACATGATATTCATTCTTAATCTTTTTTTTTCTTATTTTTTTTCAACGCCAGGAGAATTCTGCGATGTGCAAATTGATAACTGTCATTCCAATTCATGTGAAAATGGAGGAACATGTGTTGACTATGAAAATCATTTTAAGTGCACTTGCCCGACAGGTGGGTCATTGGATATGTACTGTTTTTTACTAAACAGAACAAAGAAAATGTCATCCAAATATTTAATTTTAAGTAATAATAACATAAACCCAGCAATATATCTCAATGTATGCAATTAATATTTTCATGCAGAATCCCAATTTTCCACTTTGTTTAGGAAATAAAACTGCCTAATTACTCTAGTAGAGTGGTGTTAAATGCTAACACCCTGAACAGGTATACTGTCAATATTCTCAATGAACTGTGATTAAACATTCTTTTTGTGGTGCAGGTTTTGAAGGCGAAAGATGTGAACTGGATATTGACTCCTGCCTATTCTACAATATGAGCTGTGCCGCAGGAGCAGTATGTATGGATGAATCTCAAGGATTTAATGACACGTGTTTATCACCATGTATTGGAAATACAGAGGTAGGATAAAGTGATACATTCCCCCCGGTGTTTCTGGGAAATCAAACAAGTTATTCCAAGAGCAGTGAGCTGACAAAGCCTCATTTCCCATGGGTTTTCTAAACACAGTACTCGTTGTTGATATATTCTCAGGCTAACCTTCTTCTTTCCTGTATAACACACACATCCAAAACTGCATGATGTAACTGCTCTAGTCATTGTCTGACAAACCATTTAAAGTCCGAGCTCTGCCTGTCTTGCTCTCTATAGGTTTATTCACTTTCTGTCCCCTACTTGCTGCTGCTATGTTGTGAAAATTGTAGGAACATTAGACAAAGTTTCCTTGAAATGTTTGATGTGTTTGAAAATGACTAGAGAGAAGGCTGATGGTACATCATTGCACAGAAACAATGACAAAAGCTTCATTTAAATTAAAAACAAAAATAAGGCCATAATCAACCAAACAACAAAAATACTAAATCAAGACTAACTACACTACAAGAGCTGACAATGCTGTTAGAAAAAAAGCCAGATTCTCACTGTAAGTTCCCCTTCAATGCTCACAGAATATAGTAAAGATTTTGATTTTTGTACATTCAAAGTATTCTAGAGATCTTTAAGTTAGATACTGACCATGCTTAGGCCAAAATACCTTCCATTGTGTACCTAGATGTCTTTAAGAAACGTCTTTGCTGTATCCTTCTCACTTACCTTTAGTGACCTTTTTAATTAAATTACTGTTTTTGTTATGATTCATTCACATCAGGCTGCACTACAGGCCAAGGCCCTTGAGTTACTGAGATTTCGATACGGGATGAAGTAAAATACTGTTTCACTTTTTTATTACGACAGTTATTTTAAAAGCTATATACACAATGTTATATAGCCCTTTCAAACAGCTGCTCAAACATGATAACCAGTGTTTCAAAGGCTTAATCAATTCTTTTGTTGAAATATCTTTACCATAAAAATATACTATGCAGAGCAGGCAACCTGTTTACAAAGAAGCAATCAACGTTTATGTTACTTTGAAGTCCATGGGTACACACTCAACAATGAATATGAAATGTAATGCTGAAATACTCACTGGCTCAAAGGTTTATATTTAAATTGTTCAGCATCTGGTAAATTTTAATATTTTTATGATTTAAAGTGTTATACTAAGTGCAAATTTATTGGACATGCACAACACCATAATGATGCAATAATCATTAAGGCTAGTTAGGATGGGAAGTGATGGTGTGCCAAGGAAGCTGATGGGAGCTACTAAAGCATTTTACTGTAATATTTGCTTAAAAGCCTTCAGACATATTTAATTTACACATACAAACATTTCATAGACAATCATAAATATCATGTGGGAATAATAATAATTTTTATATGTATCTATGTACACTTACTGTGTGAGACTTAATTTGAGTATAGTGAGAATAATTAGTAGATTTTCTAATGGGAAAGGGAATAGAAATCAAATAAACGAGTGATATGTCACTTGTTTTCTTAGCTTACAAATCATTGAATTTATATCATTTGCTTACTGAAAAAAAATGAAAGCCTTAAATGAGTATTTTGAAAGTAGTGTAAGTAATCATTTGAAATTAAAGGTTTATATGATTCAGTAAATGACATAATTCAACATTTAATTCTTTATTTATTCTTGATGGCTGGAAAGTAAGTATATATGTACATATGCTCCACTTGCACAACTTACTTGGAAGTTGCTTCTTCTTTTTATGAGCCATGTGTTCCCAAGTTACCCTGTTACATTTGCAATCAGGATCACAGTCCTAACCTTCTGAATGGAAATATCAAGGTGCTCAATGCATACTCAGTGTCTAGAGGAGCTGCCACTTTCATGCTTGTCCTGGTCCTTACACACTATGCAAGTTTATAAAGTTTCCTCGTCCGTAAAAGGAAGGCAATCACATGAATCATGGAAGAGTGATATAAATAAAGTATGAACACTCATGTTGTTTTCATTGATCTTGGTTTATTAGGAGGAAAAAATAACATCTAAAAGGTATTGAAAGCTAGAAAATCTTTGATGAGGCTTTCATGGTTAACCTCGAAGTTGTAACTGCAAATAAGTCTCTCTTGGGCAAATCTCTGTTGCTTGTGATGCATGTGACGTGATGCAATGCTTGACTTTCAGGTTAGATGTTGACTTTGCAGTTCTAACATATTACAAATAAAATACTGCATGAATAGTTTGATTTAAACATAATTTAAAATGCCTTCATGAAAACAATTTGTGTGTGTGTTTTTTTGTCAATTTGTTTAATAAATTTATGTATAAATTAAGGCTTGTGGGCCTCAAACCTTGGTGTTATTTTAAAGTTAAACTTTCTTGGTTTAAGGCAAACTTTTCAACATTCAAAGAAGAAAAAAAAATCCTTAGATGCTTTAATAGCATATAATACTTTAAATAAGTAAGATGACACATAAAGATAAAAAAAAGAGATTATTTCCAAAACTATGCACACAGGAGTTTTTCTTGCCTTTATGATGGACAGTGCTTTTCATCAAGTTGTCCTATTAGAAAAGGATTCCAAGTCTAAAATTCAGTACTGAGAGTATAGCTGAAATCTATTAATTTTAAGTTCAATTTAAAACTTAATCAAAGACAAATGAATACTAGCGGATTTCTGCCAAGAACTGTTATCATTACAAATCTTAATGACATTATAAAGAGATTCAGACTCAATCAGACTGAAGTATTAGTGCATTAGCTCATCTTCTAGACACCATTTTCTTTAGAAGCCAGTTGATTAGAAGGAGAGGTCTTAACTGCTTTGAAATAAAAATGTAGTTATCTGTTTTTGCACTGGTAAAATTTTCATGGAAATGAAATGGCACCCTAAAAGTAAAGTGAAGAAAGGAGCATTCATTCTGACCTAAAACTTCCTGTAATTTTTGAAGAATGCGGGAAATACTGTTTTAGTAATATTTGCAAATAAAAGCTATAAGAAAAAACGTTGTTCCAGCCTGGGTTTATTAATTTTTTAGCATCTGCAAGTTGAGAAGAAAGAAGGTTCTGGTTTTCCCAGAGCATAGTTATAACATATATGTATAGAAATAAGAAAGGATTCAAGGATAGGCTGTAAATCAGAATTATGATTAAACTTCAAGAATTATTTGGCCTTTTTTTTCTGATAACAACAAATCCAATTAAATTTTATGTCGATTTTTAGCAAGGAACAGTTGTTCTGCTCTTTCAATGGAAAAATAACAGGCTAGTTCACTATCATGCTTCCTAAAACAAGCACATTTTAAGGTCAGTTATGGAAATGGCACTATTAAATTGATTCCTAAAGACCTCTTTCCAACTAAACAATGAAATGATACATTGATGTAATGACATTCCGTATTTTAGATTTTTGGACATCTGTCTTTTGTAATAAAACTACATAAAAACATTAAATAATTGTATTTATTACCAACAGATTATTCAGTCTAACTCTTTGGGGAAAAAAACCCAATATTTTGAAAAAAGCACCTTTATGTATTTTGTACTTCTCATCTTCAGGTATGTGCAAATGGAGGTAGCTGCTTCTACAATGAAGAAAAGCAGAGATCTCACTGTGTCTGTGCTCTTGGATGGACAGGACAAACATGCGTGGAGAATATTAATGACTGTGAGATAAACCAGTGCCAACACGGAGCCACCTGTGAAGATGAAATTAATAAATACAGGTACTAACATCATGCTTTGCATAGGAGCCTTAATAAAGAAGTTTATGCCGTATGAAGATACCTTTCCTTTCAAGAAGAATTACAAAAGAAGTTGCTATCGCAGTAATATCTTTCTTGGATTATAAAGTGCCATGGATACTAACTTTCAGTAAGCATGCACATTCAATAAAACTGTGTAGTCTGAAGTATTGCACAGGAGGCCTCACAAATATTTGTTTTTTCTGGACAAAAATGTTAGACCAACTGTGCAAAATCTCTGATAAATGAATCATCTATTTTAGTAAATGGTAAATGCTTTATGAGCCTGGAGTGTGACATGGACTTTTCTTATTAAAACTTGAATTGTAATTTTCAAGTGAATAGTTAAAACTCTGAGTTATTTGTGGCTTTTATTGTTTTTTGGGGGTTTTGACAAAACTGTCAGGTATGTGCTTTCCTTAGTGAGGTGTAACATGCTGTAGATATTTGAAAATATGACTTTATAAAAGTATGGAAAAGGAATAAATGGAAAAGGATATCTTCAATATGCAGAGGTCAGATGTTCTTATCAGATTTGAATTACTCGTTTTTCCACTGCAAAGAACAGAACAACCGAAATATCTCCATGTCTGCAAATGTATTTTGAAAGGCTTTAATTCTATGCTGTGTCCTGTACTTAGAAGCACTGTAATTAATATGCTTTAGTGTTTCTATTTAGAAAAAACTTGCATTACTGGACAAAATTAAAATAGAAGTAATTAAAAATTTCTTCCACTTCACCTCTGTATTTATAGGATCTTGTGTAATAGTAACTGAAATCACCAAAGAAGCATAAAAATACAGATAAGTATATGATTCTCAATATACCAGAGTGAGAAAGAATTTTTTTCACCAAGTCCTTACATAGTATATATCCTTTCTTTTCGCCAGATTGCAGTCCAATCTTGTATTATAATTACTGAACCTAATTTTGACATTATATTTGGTTTGGCAAATCTTTGGTTTTCCTGTCTGTATCAGGAGAAGAGTTCTGCTAGAAGAACAATGCCTTGTTTACCTTATAAAATCCGCTAATATTTACCAAGAAATTAACAGATCTGAAGACTTCTGGTAAAACAAGAACTTCTGAATTTAGCTCGCTAATCCAGACTCTGGCTACTGACAGAAAATACTTCATACTTACATTTTTAGTCTTTGAAAAACAAATTAAGTTGACAGATCACTATGTTTGTTTAAGGAATAAGAAAACATACCATTAAGATTCTGATCTTAGATGTGTTAGTGGACAGTTTTGTTATCAGCGAACCTGATTCCATAGAAACGAAATTGGTTATTCTGCAAAGACAACATGCAGAGTATTTACTGTATAATACCTGTTCTGTCAACAGAGGGCCGTTGTTTCTCAATGACAGTAAAGCATTTTTTAAGATAATTGAACTATTCCTTCCTTAAAAATAATGGTATTTCCCAAGATTTATATTTTGTTAGCAAGTGAAACTATTGTCATTTCTGTTTTCCAGTAGAACATCAAAAACCAAAAGAATATTAAAGGAAATGTTGAACATAACTACTGTAGCCACCTAACTTTTTCGGAAGACTCTTGTAATTTCCATTTCTATCTTGAAATGGATATCATTTTTAATAAGGCAGTTATCAAGAGCCACATTTGATACAAAATGGTTTCAGGAAGACATAAGAAAATTATCAGCAAAATATATGGAGGATTAGATTTGTAAGTGCCACTAACAATCCTACTGACATCCACTTTTAAAGCTATTATAGTCATTCAAAACATCACTTACCTTTATCTGCTTCACTAATTAAGTAAGACAAAGTGTTATTTACTAGGTTTTTATTTCTGGAATATTAGTGTAGAACTCTAGACTTTTCTCCTAGTTAAGAAATCTTAACTTCTAAACTAGTTATTAAACTTCAGTCATAATGTATTTTTCCATTGGTGGCCTGTCATGGCAATACTAAGACCAGGAAAGCATGGAAAGTGTCCAGCTTCACTTCAAGAACATTCCCTTCTTTTAAGCTCACATGTTCCACAAGCCGTCAGGCTTTTCTGGACTGGAAATAAGCACTCAGCTTATGTAATTTTTCTAATTTTCTCTCTCCTTACCATGGTATATGCTGTTTCTCCTGTCATTTGAAATTGCTGTTCTAGACAGTAGTGTTACATAGGTGTATATTTAATATAGGCAGAGAATTTCCTTTAAAGTCAGGGTGAGGAATTGCTCAGAGTGAAGGAGGGGGAACTTTAAAACTATGAGATAGTGTAACAATAAGTAAGGCTACATAATAAGAGCACAATCTCAATAATAAATCATAGGAGTTTTACTCCTTTGGTTTGAGCCTTCTCTTACAACTGAAGTGGCCTCAATCACGACGACGCAAAGCCGCTTATTAATGCAAAAGAATTATTGCACTTCCAGCTGAGTCCGTGTTGTTTGAGAAATCATAATATAAGTTAAGCAGCATGTATTTAAAGTGATAAATTCTCCAAAGAATTACTGTTCCTGCTACTGTGTTGATGGTGTAGCTGTTGCTGTGATGAATCTGGCAGATATCATGCAACAGACCAATTGCATCCTCAAACCAAAAAAACCTCGTGACCTTTGGTCACATATATCTAAGAGAAGAAACAGAAAAGATTCATTAAATTTGTAAACAGATAGTGTTGCTACATGAAAAAATATTTAAATTTTCCTTTCAAAAGAACTTCTTTTGTTTCATTAAATTATCTGTAGGAGAGGAGAGAGAATAACTGATTTAACATAGCCCAGTGAGAACTATTTAATGAATAATCAAAGTGAAAAAACTCTTCAAGGAATTGATTCTCCAGTTTTAGAATCCGGGGCAGGGTGGGATGGATGTTATCACTCTGTTTTCGTCAACCTTGTAAATTCATTCTTTGCCAACATTATGTTTCAGACAAGAAAGAGCCTAACTGAAATTGATCCTAACATATTTTACTGTAGTCTCTCTAATGAAGGGGAGCAACAGAGGGAAAATACAGAATTTAAAATTCAATGTAGTTTCCATTACCTGTCCTGTTTCCTCTGTTTCTTCATCAGTCTGTTCAGATGAAGTTCTATATTTATCATAGCCCCAGAAAAGCCCAGCAAGAAGGACTAAGAACTATTAGACATTTGCAGAAGCTGTATTATAGGATTTACCACTGTTTAAAAGGTCATGATAAACTAATATGATTAAAAAATGTGGTTTAGTCTATAGATATAGCTCTGAGGTCAGCATTTCATGAGTTTTTGCAGAAAAACTTCCCATTAACAAATTAGGTTTGGTGTTCAGTAAAGCTTGAATTGCCAACCCATTTGTAAGTACTCAGTATTTAAATTTGAGCATGTATAATTTAAGCTTGAATTGGTCTCACTATGAAAGAGTAAAGACATACCTGGTGACACATTGTTGAATAAAATGCTGTAGACTGTGAAACACTTCTTTGTATGATGCCAGGAAGATAATGAAAAGTAAATACACTTTAGGTAACTTTTAAGTATCAAAAAAATTAAAGCTCCTATTACTTTATTCATCCTTGATTTTTTCCATTTTCTGCCAGCTCCATAAATTAAGCTGTTTGATTAAATTATTTTTTTATATCTAATTTTCTGTTTTAAGGTTTATTAATCCTATACTACATACGCAATTTGACTACAGGACCTAGTTGACAGTGCCATATAAAATTAGCAGTATAATATACACAGTTTTCTGTAGCAATAATAGGCTTCTTCCACTACAAAAAAAGGAAAAATACTTTTCCTCTCTTTGCTACAACCTATAAGGTAGGTGAATATATGTCACAATTTCTTAGGGAATATCTCTGTAAGAAGTTATACAACAGCTATTCTCCAGAGAATACAGATGCTTACAAAAATCCAGAGTGAAACTAAATTACCTTTTAGCCCATTTATGAATGTGTGTGCAGTTCATATTTCACCTAGAAAACAAAATAATTGTGAGTATATGCAGTTAATCTGCTTGATCTACTATAACAATAAAAAAAACCCCAACGAATTATTAAAAAAGTCTTTGCTAATGCCAAGCTTCAGTTCTCCTACGTGCCTTCTCTCTCGAGATAGAAAATAGTCAGTTTATCTCCTAGCACATATCAGCATAACCATATATTCAGTCTGCTTTTTGGCTTTTTTCAGTCATTTTAAAGTTTCACCTGGTGTGCACTGTTATTTACTCAATCGCATAAGTCATACTACATCTGTTCAGTGCAGACACCCTTGTGACAGCTACCCTGTCTGGACTAACTAGTACCAAATTGCTTAACTGCACACCTGCTGGTCTAGACCTTCGGTGATAAAAAGTTACATCCCACTGCAGATTGATAGGAACACATTGTAGCTATGCCATAACCATCTGCATTTGAGTAACACATTCTTTCTTAGTCTAAATTCCATGCCTGATTTATCTGCATCTCCATTTAACATTTATTTCACAGGCATACCAAATAATTGTGCAATGTCAACTAGATTTAGACAGTGGAGTAGCAATGTACAGTCATCTGCATGGTATGTGTGGAAGCAAAGCAATCCACAACAGGGTAACTATGGCTTGAGTTTGGTATCTAGTACTAAAATCCATGTTTGTAGCAAAAGCATTGAGGTATTGGTTTTCCATCTTGGGATCTGTTACACATGAAATCTTGTTACGGATAAAAGAGGACATGTGAAGCTAAGAAATTATTGCTCTTCCCTGTCACACTAACACAAAACTTCTTCATATTTACCTTTTCTTTGGTGCCATGCTTCTCCTTTCAATGTTCCCCCAGAAAAACCCTGGAAACATTCAAGACCAGGTTGGACAGGGCTCTGAGCAACCTGATCTAGTTAGTGGTGTCCCTGCTCGCTGCGGGGGGGGTTGGACTAGATGACCTCTAGGGGTCCCTTCCAACTCAAAACTTTCTATCATTCTATGATTCTACGACATTTTAGTCTTCCTTAAGAGAGTAGTTGCAGAGCATCATTGGCATCCTCTGGTCTTTGCTGGGAGGTGTCCCTGCCTCCCCAGAGGGGTCATTCCCAGAGCTGAACTGGTGCAGGGAAGGCAGCAGTCACTGGGCCTCGAAGCAGGGGTTATACCTTTGAAACCCAGCTCAGGCCATGGCAAGGCTGAGTCCCTACACTGACGTGTTAGCACACAGCTGGGTCATCCCTCTGATAAGGGCAAAACACACGTCTCCTGAGCTAGAGATACACTCACAAAGAGAAATTCTGTTATAGTCTATATCTATATACAAATGTTTTTTCAATTTGTTGTAGAGAAGCATTTCAGCTTTGCAGCAAATGAAAACTGCAAAACAATCCACGATTCAAAGCTTTTGATATCGTGTTCAGCATTTTAGTGCTACAGATGTATTAATGCAAGGTTGTAGTCATTAAAACCTAATGGGGTGATGGCATTTTTCCTACTACAAGTGTAAAAGACCTAATTACTTAGAGATCGTTGGTCTTGATGTTATTTCTAAGACAGACAGGAAAAGGTATTTAAAGTTCAGCTAGGTCAGTGTTATACCAGCACAGTGTTAAACAAAACCATGTTCAAGACCCATTTCATAGATTGACTTACAAGATGAAATGATAACATCTATTAAACATCTTGGATCATTTAGAATCTTACAAAAATGTTAAAGCTTTAAATAAATGCAGTCAGATGTGGATATCCAAAGCCCAGAGAATTTCATTAACATCATTACACTTTAAATAAATTTATTTAAGAACTATGCACACCTCAATCCGTATCTGCTTTAAACATAGTTCTGTTGAATATATAATGTATTAATGTAAGTGGTTTAACATTACATGTTAATGTTGTTAAACTAACAAAAATAATCATATTTAAAGACCTGACTAGTTTAGACTTTTACTGCATAAAAATGGGCTGGTTTACTGAAAAATTGACACACTGTACAGATTTTAGAAACAGACTGTTACTTATTTACTCATTTAAATATATTTTAGCCTTCTTGTGTAGATTTTTCCCTATATGAAGTTATGCACTGAAGTTATTTGTAAACATTTCATTAGACTGATGCAGATTATGATAAATTATTTTTATAAGGAATTTATTGGACTTCTAGATACTGTCACTTCTAAACCTCAGTCCATGGTCTGAGTTCATTGGTCCATGGACTAAAAGCCCATTAGCAGTTGGTGTGCATTAGCTGTACTCCAAGAAACACATATACTGATTTAGTTTCAACTGAAATAAATCAGTTTTACATGCTCTGATACTACGCTGAAATGTGATACAAAAAACTGCAGTATGGAATAGTGAGCAAATTAATCATAAAAACTTTCTCCTCATGTGATCTAAAACAGTTACACAGATGTATCTTGAAACATGAAGGAGCACAAAGCCAGGCCTCAGATATTAAGAAAAAATATCCTAAGGATTAAGAAGACGTAAAGTTGACAAAAATCTGACTGAGAAGCTTGGACCTTCCTTCAAGGAGCAGTGGAAAGGAAAGCAGCTGATATTTGTTTATATACATACAAAAAACAATAATTTTCATTCAATGACTTGGTGATTTTGATGTTTACAGAATTAACTATTCAGTTTTCTAATAGTGCCTGGCTTTTCCATAGATTAAAAGCCTTTAAACTATAAGAAAATGACTAAAAGACCTCTAAACTTAGTCCACTGTAGAGTTCCACATAACAACAAACAGTATCTGCTTATAAAGATACTTTCTTTACTCTAGGCTTCTTTTGGTCACAACATGAAAGTGAAAAATCACCTCATTTTCTATGTGCTCTGAAGCTATTGTTGAACTCAGAGCTGCACTAATGTCTGAGGATTATCTTGGGATTAAAAAAAATATTTAATTGGATTAAACACTGGGAGCTATTCCATTTATACATATCCCTTTTCTCTCTTTCTTCAAAAGTATTTTATTAGTATTATGATAGATGGAGCTCCCACGATATTCTGCCCTTCTTAATCTCTAGATTGTACACAAATTTCTGTGGTCTTCCATATTCTCTCTTGCCAAGAAGAACTGCAGGTAAAATTAGAATCTAACTGAAGAGAAAACAAAGTATATCAGTGGTGGATATGGTTATAACTTCCTTATTCCAAATATAGTATCGCAAAACGCTTTTATGAAATGTTGTCAAAATAGCTACCATCATGCTGTAGGATTATTTCTGTACACAGCATCTTACATGGTCTCTTTCTTCTACTGACTTACAATTATCCTGTTGGAAATTTGATAAGGATATAAAATCATCCATGTGGAAATTTCCACCAGTCTAACATTAAAATGCAGGTAGAATCACAGAGTCACAGAATTGTTTGGGTTGGAAGGGACCATACAGATTATCTTGTTCCAACCCCCCTGCCATGGCCAGTGGACACCTTCCACTACACCAGGTTGTTCAAAGCCCCATCCAGCCTAGCCTTGAACACTACCAGGGAGGGGGTATCCACAGCTTCTCTGGGCAACCTCTTACTGTGATTCACCACCTTCATCATAAAGAGTTTCTTTCTCATATCCAATCTAAATCTACACTCTTTAAGATGAAAGTCGTTACCCCTTGTCCTATCACTACATGCCTCTGTAAAAGATATAAGCCCCCTTTAAGTACTGGAAGGCTGCAGCAAGGTCTTCCCAGAGCCTTCTCTTCTCCAGGCTGAACAGCCCCAACGCTCTCAGCCTTTCCTCACAGGAGGGGTGTTCCAGCCCTCTGACTATTTTTGTGGCCCTCTTCTGGACCTGTTCCAACAGGTCCATGCATTTCCTGTGCTGAGGGCTCCAAAGTTGGATGCAGTACTCCAGGTGGGGTCTCATAGTAATAACAAAGAGCATTTACTTCTGTTAAAAATAAAGAAATTAATATCCTTTCTGCCAGACACATCGGTAGGGAAAATTGCTATAACCAAGGCTTCCTTAACATGTTAGATCTTTCCAGATTCTAGAAAACATCTCTGTGGATGAATAATACGTCAGATTATTTTCAGATTATCTCCTCCTGTGTTAGGAGACCTCTGAACCTGATAAGGAGAGGATCAATCAAAGAAAATGTTGTGAAGTAGAAGGGATTTTCTGGTTTTATGAACTGTGGATCAGCTATGAAATAACCTAGCTTTGTTTTCATTCACACATCAAAAAAAAAGAGATTGGGAAAAAAGCAAGCATGAAAAAATCACCTCCAGTCTTATGGAATTTATATATCATTCTACATTGCAGGGAAAAAATGACCGGCTGAATTTCTTTAAGCTTGCATAGATCTTTTCTTTCAGTTACATACAGAAATTGCAACCTTTATTTCTAAGAATAAAGCATTTTTATGCTGATTTTTTGTCCCGAGCAAACAAGACATAATATTTTTTTTCTCTTAGTGTTATTGTAACAAACAAGTAATAATTTTCAGAAAATAAATTCTTAATATTGTAATACTCATATTTTATACTAGTTTTCTATGTGAATATTGTCATTGGAAGCTTGATATTAAAAGCTATATAGCCACTAGGTTGTACCATCTAAACAGCTAAGATACTGATGATTGTGCAGTTCCATTTAATTATTGCAAGCAGTCTATGTGAAAAAAAGTCACTTAGAGGTAAAGAAAGGAGACTGAAAAAAATTACAGTTCATTTGTGTGTAATTAAAAGTAAAAATAGTGTTGATATTATTAGTCATTACTGACCTATATATTCAAGACTGGTTTGCTTTTGGGTTTTTTCTCATTTTAATATCAGGTGCATCTGTCCCATTGGTTACACTGGCACGTTTTGTGAAGCTGATATAGACAATTGCATTGGAAACCAGTGCTCTGAATACGGGTTTTGCCAGGACCACTTGCATAATTACAGCTGTAAATGTGTGCGTGGATATGAAGGACCATTCTGTGAAGTTGAAACTAATGAATGCTCAAATTCACCTTGCGAAAATGGAGCTACCTGTGTGGATTTAATTGGAGAGTTTTCATGTCATTGTGCTGCTGGGTTCAAAGGTGAGTTTTCTCTTTTGAAGTGCTTTGCACTACAGGTTTGTCCTATTCTATGCAAGCAATATTTATGTGATTGTTTCAGTAAAATTATATATAAAAATATGTATATATTTGTGTGCTTGCTTAACTTACAAGAGTTTTAACTGAATTAGCACAGAAGCTCTTTGATTGTGTCTTCTGGTTTTCCCTCAGTTGACCTTCCCTCCACTAAATGTACAATTCTGAGCATGGGCTTTGATGTGATTGGCAAAAAATATTGACCAAACTACAATTTTAATCGTATTATTTTATTTCACTGTTATGCAGTCTTAGGTGTCATCGATTTAGTCACACACAGGCTGGAAAGAACAAATGTTTTAGTACAGAACAGGAAAATCTAATCATGAGGAGGAATGAGCAGTACCATCTCTCTGCATGTATGGAATATAAACAGCTGTATTTGAGAGAGTTGTTCAGACTCCCCTTCTACTCAGCAGAGACAAGGCATCTGCCTATCTTAGACATCTGTTCTAGGATGAGACGAGCTGTAGCTGTCTGCACTGGGTTAGATCAATCCCACACAAGCCGATAACATGAATTCTTTTTGCCCTAATTTTCTGTTTTGTGTGAATACTCTGATACTCAGACTAAGTGTGGGATGCAGAAAATCATTCTGGATTCAGCAATCTTCAAGTGTTGCATTCCCAGCTTTTAGTCTGTATTGTCAAGCATATGCATTAATCTCTACCTTTATGGACAAATGTTAGTATACTGCCACTAACAAAGACAAAAATAAATAGCATAGTATGCACAGTGTCATCCTTACTAACTAATAATTAATTTACAGCTTATTCTTCCAAGGTGCTGAGAGCTCTTGCTCCAATTCAGGGAGCATGCACAGTACTAGATTTGTAAGTCCCAGTTAAACCACTGAGCTAACACATGTATTTTGATCTTTCTGGTTCACTGCCAAAGTGCTGAGGTCTTAAGTAATTAGAAAGTAAGTGCTAATATTTCGTTATAAATTCTGGCTAGCTACACTTACTTTGAACATTTCAGTAGTAACATTTTTTATTTCAGATACGTTTATATTTACTTACATATATACACATACTTATGTATGTGATACACATTTCCAGATTTGTTGTCCTCAGTTTGAATTGAGTATATAATTTCTTGGTCATTTGAATACACATTTAATAAAAGACGATATTTCCTCTTCATGCTCATTTATTCATAAATGTGTAACAAAACAGAGGATCATCCCTGAAGTGGCCTAAATTCTATAAAAATAGCACAACTAAATGTCTGACTACAAAGGAAGATAAAAAAAATATACTTGGCTCACCTGTACAAAATCTAACATAATATACTTCCATTTCACTGCTGAAACTTGAAATATTTTTTTGTACTTTGCTGGTCTTCAACGGGGATTTCAGGCACCCCAATATGAACTGCAGGGACAATACAGCAGGGTATAAGATCTTCTTAGAAAGAGTCCCATTGGATAAAGCCCTGGAGGGAAGAACAGCCCAAGAAAGCCTATTACCTCCTCCAAGCTCAGGAGCGGTTCATCTCACAGAGCAGGAAGTCAGGCAAAAACACCAGGATGCCTGCACAGACGATCAAGGAGCTCTTGGCCAAACTCAAACACAAAAAAAGAAACATACAGGGGTGGAATCAAGGACAGATAACCTGGGAGAAAATACAGAGATGTTACCTGAGCATGCAGTGATAAGGTTAGGAAAGCCAAAGCACAAGTGCAGTTGAATCTGACGCGGTGTGAAAGACAACAAGAAAGGCTTCTACAACCACATAGATGACAAAGGGGAAGAGTAGGAAGAATGTGGGCCCATTGCTCAATGAAATGGGACCTTGATGACACTGGACATGGAAAAGTTTGATGTACTGAATGCTGCCTGTGCAGCAGTCTGTACTAGTGAGACTGTCCTTCAGAAATCAAATGACCTGGACATCAGAGGGAAAGTCTGGAGCAAGGAAGATGTACTCTTGGTGGAAAAGGCTCAGGTCAGGAAATACTTAGGCAAACTGGATATGTAAGTCCATGGACCCTGACAGAATGCACCCACAAATTCTGCGGGAGCTAGCAGGTATCATTACGAGGTCACTGTCGATAAACTTCAATTGATCATGGTGATTATGAGAAGCGCCCAAAGACTGGAGGAAAGCAAAAGTCATTCTTATTCTCAAGAAGGGCAAAAAGGAAGATCTGGAGAACTACAGGCAGTTCAGCCTCACCTCGATCCCTGGGAAGGTGATGGAGCAGCTAATCCTGGAAATCATGAATAACAACAAAATCATCTGGAGTAGTCAGCATGGATTCACTATGGGTTAGTCAGGCTTGACAAACTTGGTAAACTTCTACAATGAAATGACTCATTTGATAGATGAGGGGAGAGTAGTGTATAATGTCTACCATGATATTAGAAAGGCTTTTGACATGATCTCCCACAAGATCCTCATGCAAAAGCTAATGAAGTATCAGCCAGATGAGCAGGCAGATTGAAATGGATTGATGGGTTGAAATCCAGATGGCCAACCAGGCCTACAGGGTGGTGATCAGTGGCACAAAGTCAAGCTGGAGGTCAGTAACTGGCGGTATACCCCAGGGGCCAATAGTGGGTCTGGTTCTGTGTAATATCTTCACTAATGATCTGGCTGATGGGGCAGACTGTATGCTCAGAAAGTTTTCTGATGACACAAAAATGGGAGCAGCGGCTGATACTTTAGGGGGTCATGCTTCCATCCAGAGGGACGTCAACAGTCTGGAGAAATGGTCCGATGGTAGTCTCATTAAAACCAAGAAAGAGAATTCCTCCTACACCTGGGGAGGAATAACCCAAAGCTGAGGTCGACCCTCTGGAAAGCAGCTTTACGGAGAAGAACCTGAGGGTCCTGGTGGACGTCATGTTGAATGTGAGCCAGCAATTTGCCCTTGTGACAAAGAAGGCAAATGCCTGGGCTGCATTAGGAGGCATTTTGCCAGCAGATCATGGACAGTGATGGTTCCCCTCCACTCAGCACTGGTACTGAGGCCACATCTGGAGTACTGTGTCCAGTTCTGGGCTCTTTGGTACAAGAAAGACATGGGACTACTTGAGAGAGTCCAGTGAAGGGTCACTAAGATAACTGTCTAAAGATATCAGGAAATACTTTTTTACTGTGAGGGTGACAGCATCAGTAGACACATTCAAAAGCTATCTGAACATGGTCCTGGGAAACTGGCTCTAGGTGTTCCTGCTTCAGCAGGGGGTTTGGGCAAGATGGTATCCAGATGTTACTTCCAATCTCAACCATTGTATGACTCTGTAAACACGAGGACTTGCTTATATAAATGATATAATGATATATTCCTGGAAAATACTGTTTTTTTATCACTCACTGAGGTATTACATAACAGCATTCCCATAGAAGCAAATTCAAAGCAAAAAGAAATTTCACAGTATTCCTCATTTATTGTAACTTGTTATCACATTTACCGAATATATATTGAATTCCAATGTTTTAGGAAGTATAAACCACAAACAATTAATAAAAGTCTGTTTAAACTTATAAAAATGGTATCACTACCCTAGCAATTCCGTTTTCATATAATCTCTGAGGGTTTATGATCCTGGGATATTTTCCAGCACAGAACAGATTTGAAGTTTGGTCATAACTGCGCATAATGAATCAGTGAAGAGTGTCTCAGTGTAATACTAAAAACCCACATTTACTCTTATCTCATTTGTTTTTGTGTGTGTGTTTGTTACGTCATTAATCTGTAATTCTACTTTTTTACATATCCAGGTGTACTCCATTTTTCTTCATAAATAGTAAATTCACTTTCAGATGAAATATCAAAAATAGTAAATAAACTAAAGAGTAAAACTGAAGTTGTTGTTGCTCAGGACTCTGTACATCTCTGGGGAACTATCATACTTCTTGTACTAGGATTCATAGATTTGCAAATAAGCCATGAGCTCCTAGTCACCAGCTTGGTTTCTCTCCTGTTAATAAATGAATCCCTGGGTATTCTTTGATCTAACTTTAGAACTAGTTTTTAATTCAGAAACGAAATTTTACATAGACAATTCATAGCTGTCTCCTCTAGATGACTGATTTGATGTCTGTCAGCATTTCTCAGATGCTTTACATTTTGTTAGGTAGGGACCCTATAGGGACTGTAATGGGATTTGTCAACATGAACAGCACGATCTGATTTGGTAAAAAACAAGTTCACGAGAAATCCAAGCCTTGGGTGTTTGCAAAGTATAAAAAAACCCAACTTTATCACATGATGTATCACAGTCTTTCCTTTTGAACTGTAAAGTGTTCTTGTTGTGTAAACTTTAATAAGGAGAAATTTTGTACATGTCTGGAGTACTCTCCACTGCCTACAAGAGAATATGGTCCATGTCAAGCTTCAAAGTTTGCAGTATGATCTTTTAAAAACTGAGTAAATAATTTTTTCAACAAAATTATCTCATCCTTTTGATCATCTGATGACCCTCTGTACTGCCTTGTCCTGGCCCAGTTCTTCAAATGTAACAATTCTGTTCACCTTCAAAGTCATTCCCAGTCGATCCCTTATTCCGCCTCTTTGTGTGAACTCCAAACATCAGTGTTCAGCATCAGATGACTCCAGCTTTCATGGTGACTGTTACTTCTAAACAAATACTACTGTGCTTCATTTCTGGTTTAAAAGAAGATCTTGGAAATATTTGGAAAAGGGTTGTCTATCCAAACACATCCTTCACTAAAACTCTTGTTTGTTTAGATGTCTACAAAAGTGTGAAGACAGCTGCTGAGAACTCTAAGTAGACAGGCAACAGTGCGTCGTTGGTTTCTCTTGAGGATTTGTATCTATATGACATTGATTGTATAGTTAAGATTTCGAAAATCTTTTTGTTCTGAATCTATACTGTATCTCACATAGCAAGATACTGATCCATCATTGCTTTACCCACGCGTAAGTAAGAAATAACGGTATTAAGGCCCATCACCAATGTAGGCCTCACAGCAGCTTTTTGAGTTTGACATTAATATATTCTGTATATGATGCTCTTCATTATTCTTTCTTCAGTATTCCTCTTTTTGTCCAAAAGAGCAAAATGGCATGTGAATATTTCTAATATTGTTCTATTACTTCAAATTTCTGTGCTTTGCTTTTACTTTTTTATTCCACAAATACATCACACAAGTCCACTTAACATCTGCAGCTTATCTGAGGAACTATTTAACTGTTTGTACTTTCAGGAAGTTATTCACTGGTTTTAAATTATTTGGATGTTTTTAAAATAGTTTCACCCTTCTGTGATAGATGTGAACAGTATATCCTTGACACCATTAAGACAAGCAAATCTTGAAGGAAAATACATGAGGTTGTGTGAAAATCAATCCATTTCAACACAAGTAAGTTTTGGAATGCTTAACCCCTTTTACAAAGAAAGTCTAGAACACCTGATGGATGCCCTAATACATAACAAAAGTTGACACTGTTAACAGGGAGCAGCAAGAGAAAGGCTGCTCCATGAGGGGAGCCACAAATCAGGATCGAAGTGTACCCCCAGGGCAGGAAGTGCCATCACTAAACAAGGAAAAGTCCTGTAGCATCTAAACACAGCCGGCAGAGCCAGGGTCTGGTAACAGGGTCCCTCGCAAGCCCCAGGCATTGCAGCAATGGACCAGGTCCAGGGTTCATCAATAGCAGCAAGTCAGAAGCAACAGGAGACAGGACCAGAGGCAAACCTACAATGTACATACAAGGAGTCCATCCAAAGAGAGAGGTTACTTACAGTGTCTCTGGAGTCCTTTCTTGAGATGGGACTAGAGGCAGGGCTGGAAACAGGCACATCTACTGAATAGCTCAGGCCAGCTCTGGAAGCCTGCAACTGAGTAAAGCTGAACTGAAACAGAGCTCATTGGACAATGAGCAGAGTGTGTGAGAAGGTCCTAGGTGGGGGTGCTCAGAGCCATTAGGGCCTATTAGTGTTCTCAGGGTCCTGATATCTGCTATTCTTAGCAGAGTCACCTGAAATTATGAAATTATTATTTCTGCTGCACAAAGGAAGGCAACTGGGTTCAGTTGGTTTGTTCACACACCCTTTCTGTGTTTGAAATATCTGCTTCCATTTTCATTCATACAGTCCCTATTTTAATAGGGCAGAGACATCCTGTGAGCTCAGCTCATGTCTGGTCCCATGTCTCCACGACCAGACAGGACTGGGCTGTGGGTGAGGCTCAGGTCACTGGACAGTGCAGCCTCTGCGGGGGCTCTGGCTGGCTTTTTCTGCTAGGGGAGGCTAATTATCCTTGCCACCCTGCACCAATGCACCATGCCTGTCAGATGTACAGTGTAATCCCATGTAAATGGATGAGTTGAGATCTTGGCATTTTACAGTTGAAGAGCCGCAGACCTTCTCTGAATTGAAAATCTTTCAGAGAACCTAAGCCAGTGAAGTCATTTAAGACAGCACCACAGAAATCGCTTACTTTCTGGAATAAGTGTTCACAGAACAGTATAGGCTGTATGAAGTAAACAAATAAGAAATAAATTTGGTTTAGATTTTTAACTACTGCAATTTCTTACACTAAAAAGAATTTGAATAAAAGAAAAAAATTACCTAGTGTGTAGAACAACAAAGTTGAGAAAGGGAAATGTCAGTCAAGTTCCCTAAGGCCAGACCTGGACTGTCTGTCTGTCTTGCTTTTTTGTAACTGCATTTTCTGCAAAGTAAGCGGAAATGTTATTCAGGCTAATACCTCTCTTATCTAACACAATAACTTACGTCGCTTAGAGAGAAAAAAAATTACATCATTTGTTCTCAGGTGTATGACCTGAGTGCTTTATATATTTATACGTTTTACGGAATGGTGTACAGTAAGGCAGGAGTGTTGTGAAGACATTCTTCAAACATATTGTTACTAGTTTGGATACTAGTTGAACTTTAAAAACTCCTTTTTTTTTTTAAGCAGTACTTCATTAAGATTACATTAAGAAGAATTCTTAATCATCTGCTTTTCATCTGATTTGGGAATAGAAAAATTCAGCTTATATCTTGATGTAATATTTCCTCAAGTAAGCAGTTGTAGTTTAAAGAAAATATTCTAAGACATCCCTTTATTAATTGTGATCATTCTGGTTGCCTTCGCGTTGTCAAACTTTATATTCCAGTAAGTCTATAAAATGAAAGCTAGTATAAATAGTATGTAAATGAGACTTCATATTTGATATTTTTACATGTATTTTGTAATTCAGACATGTTAATAGTAATGGTGGCAATTAACAAGAGATACTTATATATAATGTGTGTTACATTGAGAAAATAAGCTCTTAAATCTCTTCCAGTTTTATTCCAATGTCTGGATATCATATTTGAGAATGAATGGAATATTCAACAAGGCTCCATCCATTATATTTCTGGAAAGGAATGTTTCTTTGTTGGTTTTGATCTCCATTTATATTTACCTGAGAACTTCAGAACATTTCCATTTGCTAAAATAGCATGACTTTTTTAAAAAGAGTAAGTTACATCAGTAACATTGGTGGAAGACTAAATATCTTTGCCAATTATTTCAGCATACGCCTACCCAGGCCCTTAGACTACTTTCAAGATTTTTGTGCTCCTGCAGAATAATCTGACTTTTGTGTGTCATCAATGTGCCTGTAGAAAACGCTTCTGTCAAACACCAGGCCATGCAATTTGCAAGAGTGACAGACTTTCCTTAGGAGCTGTGAATATTTGCTATATATTTCAAGAGCACTGAAATTTTATGCAGGATAAAGCACACTGTGGAGTTAATAGAATTAGAATCAGCTCATGCTCAGTTTTAACATACTCTTTGTACTTCAGAATTTGGTGACATGATCCCTGTAAATTGTTTAGGAACTTGACTCTAAGTTATGATTTATTAAATAACTATTTAAATATTATCTTTTGCTACTAATTATGTTTGGATGTGTTGTATTAATGTTAACCTTAGAAGTGTAAACCCAGAAAATATTTATATTAACATACTTTGATGTTAAAAGTAATTTGTAGCCAATTGCTGATTTTTATCTGATGTTCAAAGACAGTGCTCGTCATCCATTTCAAATCCATAGTTGACATTAGCTGCATACTGAAAGAAAAGGCTTCTCTGTACAAGTTCAGCTTTTTTCATGTCTCGAATACTCAGAGAACACAGTCTCACAGTAGCTTCACAGATTCTTTGATTCTTTTTGAAATATTTAAATATTGCTTTTGTATTGTGAGGATGTGAATTCTTAAATTTCCCTAGCAACTCTTTGCAAGAAGTTTTGGGACATGCCTCTTGTCAGGTGCATCTACCAGCTTAATGGCACTCCACGTTATGGCACATAACCAGAAGAGCTAGTTATTGTCTACAATGCACAAAAAGCACTTACCTTTATTTGCACTGCATGTAAGTGACCCTGCTTCAGCAGGGGGGTTGTACTAGATGACCCACAGAGGTCCGTTCCAACCCCGAACATTCTGTGATTCTGTGATTATTGTGATTGGCAGAAATTGCACTGAAACACGGAGGCTTTTTCAAGTTTTACCATGATTCATACAAAAAAAATGCCATTCTCTTAGCCTTTGTGAGATATACGGAATTACCAGAACTGCACTGTTAACTTTTAGACGAAAAATAACCTCAGTTTTTCATATTTGTGAATAGTGTATTTTTCAGTGACCACACAGCAAAATTAGAAGGAAAACAGAATTGATCTTGAAGGAATGGTAACACAGATGCATAGAAACTAAAGTCTGAGCTGTGTGTGTCAACACTATTGCAAGTTTGTCAGGAAAAAAAAACAGTGAACTATCTGTATTTGATATGTGTCCTGGGTTTGGCCTCCCAGTAGCTGCTGTGTTTTGGATTTAGTACGAGAAGAATGTTGATAACCCTGATGTTTTTAGTAGTTGCTAAGAAATAAAGGTCTGTCTTCAGTTTCTCTTACTCAGCTAATGAGCAGGCGTGCAGAATCTGGGAGGGAGCATAGCCAGACAGCTAGACCAAGCTGGCTGATGTAAATATTCCGTGTCATAGATATCATGCTCATTTTATGAGTGGGCATTGGCCGGGGTGGGGATGGGGGGAGGGCAGGAAACTCTCTTTCTTGTTTCTGTGAGTTTGAATCCTCTCTTTTGTGGGACTTCAAACTTTTCCAGGAGTTCATTCATTTTCAGGAATTTCATGAAATTTGCAAAATCTGTACATTCAGGGTTTCGTGATCGCTTCTTGAGGACTGGTCGTAAACTGGTCATTGGGTGCTGAGAAAATTATATCGTATATATTTGATTTTGCATATTCATTATTATTTTTATTATTATTAGTAGTAGTGGTAGTAGTAATATTTCCTTTGTTGTCCTATTAAACTGTCTTTATCTCAACCCACAAGTTTTACCTTGTGTCCATTTCTCCTCTTCTTGCCACTGCCAGGGAGGAGAAGGGGGGAGCAAGTGGCTGTCAGGTCCTAATTGCCAGGTTAAACCATGACAAATATGTTAATAACACTTCAGCTGACATATTTCAGGAAGTTTGACATCTTTCTAAATCATTCTGCAAGTACTGTTAGCTAGCACATCTTCTAAATCTGTCAGTGGTTTTCACAAGTATTTTCATCAGTTATGAGAAAGGTATTCTCAGTGCTTGATAACTCAAAAGAGGCTGAGTGGCATGTAATTTCTTCTTTGTCATCTGAAGTAATTTAGCGCCTTAATCAGAAACTCAGCAGCTTTGTTATCAGAACAGGGATTTTTTTCCCTTTTCCTTGTTCTCCTAAATGAAGAGTGGAATTCACACACATCTAGCATGGCCAAAGGTAAATAAAAGCAAAACACCTGAAACCAGACAGTTTTCTCTTAAACAAGTATAGCATGCATATATCTACTATACAGCATTAGTATGGAAATATGGGATTAATTTTCTAAATTGGAACTAAATCTTTTGATCTATGGAGTGTTGCAATATAGATTAATACACTAAGAAAAAATGTACTCATTGAAGTCTTAAAATAATGGGGATTAGTGGCATAATGTCAGAAATGAGATTTAGTTTCTGATGTCACCGGTGAGAATTTCTCATTATACTTTATAGTAGATATTTATTTTTTTCCAAATCAAGATGCAAAATGAATTATCTTTTTCTGCATCCTTTCTCGTATTGACAGAATCATTACGCTTCCTGTCACAGAATCACAGAATCACAGAATCACAGAATAGTAGGGGTTGGAAGGGACCTCTGTGGGTCATCTAGTCCAACCCTCCTGCCAAAGCAGGGTCACCTACAGCAAGCTGC
>Ga0065711_1028317_pt1 | contig 41981 bp, 22 predicted proteins | sample Hoacrofraction12_FD_59098 | JGI IMG/M metagenome (GOLD analysis project Ga0065711, IMG submission 59098) | Hoatzin crop microbial communities from Cojedes, Venezuela - Epithelial fraction 12 v2 (version 2) | ecosystem: Host-associated > Birds > Digestive system > Esophagus > Crop | place...
GGGGGGGGGGGGGGGAGGAAACAGTTAAATGTTACTAGCAAAACATTTGGCAATTCTTGAAAGAAGGGTTAAATTAAGAGGGCTTTGGTTTTACCCTATGTTTAAAAATGAATGAAATTTTATTAGAGATGGACAAGAATTCAGAAGTGATTCTGCCTTGTTTTTCCATGAGGTAAAAGATCTGTTTCCATTTAAGATAATTACCCCAATTCGTGTGCATGAAACAATCCTTAAATACTGATTTTAAGGATTTATTTTCTATAACAAGTCCGTTTCCTCATTATTTATCTCACTGCTGATTGCTTAGAAAATTATTATGGAGTGACAGTATTGTGGGGATATGTTTTATCTGGGGAGAATTAACAGGATAAGTAGAATTTTTCTGAGACAAAGTACTTGTCCTCATGCGTATACCAACAGTGCTTAGGAGTGAACTCCAGTGTAAAAAATGTATCATAAATTTAGTCAGAATCAGTTTTCTATGAGGATGTTGCTGTGTAGTAGAAAGCACTGACAGCATCAGCAGTTTTGTGTTAGGGAAATTTCCTGCAAATGACTTTCAGTAGGCCTAATAGTGTTTTTAAGATGATGTTTTTTCTTTTGCCTGAACCTTTTTGTTATTAGCTGTAAGTATTTAAACAGCTTATAACATCTATTTTAATGTCACTTACTATGTGTGATTTGCTATGTTGTCTTCAGCTATGATATCTCATTTGGAAACATTTAAAATAGTAAAATGTTATTTGTTGAGAGATATTCCTTTGAACAATTCAACCAGCAGTTAATAAGAGACATGCCCAAGATACCAAGTATAGTAACTGAATCAATTTGGTCTGTCTAGGCATCTGGAATACTTGATTTTGAATGTCATGTTTAGGTTAAGCCAAATGAAGCAAGTAATTTGGAATGGTACTGCTGTTTTAAAACATTAAATTTTTATTTCAGGGAAAAAGAAAGAAAAGGAAAAGGAGAAAAAAGAGAAGAAGGAGAAGGATCATAAATCGAAACAGAAAAAGAAGAAGAAAAAAAAGAAGAAATCTAAACAGCATGGTGCGTTCAGTTTACACTGAGTGGTTTTGCTTATTTAAAAAAATGTGGATCTGGCGTTAGACACTAAAACGTTTCTAAGCCATATGAATGTCAAATTTCAGAAATTTGAAAGAATAAGTTTTTGCCTTAAATGTTGAAAAGATGCTTAGGTCTGTGACCTCATTTTTGTAATTACAGCCTGTCTCTACATGATAGGCATAGACAGATATCTGATCATGAGTAGTGTCTCCCAGGGCTCAGTTTTGAGTCTGGTCTTGTTTAACATCTTTATCAACGATCTGGATGAGGGGATTGACTGCTCCCTCAGTGAGTTTGCAGATGACACCAAGCTGGGCGGGACTGTTGATCTGCTTGAGGGCAGGAAGGCTCTGCAGAGGGATCTAGATAGGCTGGATTGATGGGCCAAGGCCAACTGTATGAGATTTAACAAGGCCAAATGCTAGGTCCTGCACTTGGGTCATAACAACCCCCTGCAATGCTACAGGCTTAGGGAGGAGTGGCTGGAAAGCTGACTGGAGGAAAATGACCTTGGGCTGCTGGCCGACAACCGGCTGAACATGAGCCAGCAGTGTGCCCAGGTGGCCAAGAAGGCCAATGGCATCCTGGATTGTATCAGGAATAGTGTGGCCAGCAGGAGCAGGGAGGGGATCGTGCCCCTGTGCTCGACACTGGTGAGGCCGCACCTCGAGAACTGTGTTCAGTTTTGGGCCCCTCACTACAAGAAAGACATTGAGTTGCTGGAGTGTGTCCAGAGAAGGGCAGTGAGGCTGGTGAAGGTTCTAGAGAACAAGTCTTATGAGGATCGGCTGAGGGAACTGGGATTGTTTAGTCTGGAGAAGAGGAGGCTGAGGGGGGACCTTATTGCTCTCTACAGCTACCTGAAAGGAGGTTGTAGTGAGGCAGGTGTTGGTCTTTTGACCCAAGTAACTAGCGACAAGACAAGAGGCAACGGCCTCAAGTTGCGTCAGGGGAGGTTTAGATTGGGTATTAGGAAAAATTTCTTTACTGAGAGAGTGGTCAGGCATTGGAACAGGCTGTCCAGGGAGGTGGTGGCGTCCCCATCCCTGGAGGTATTTAAAAGATGTGCAGATGTGGCACTTCGGGACGTGGTTTAGCAGGCGTGGTGATGCTGGGTTGACAGTTGGGCTTGATGATCTTAGAGGTCTTTATCAACCTTAATGATTCTATTATCTTTTTTCTTTGCATGCAGTGCAGTATTAGTTGCAGAATTATGGCAATAAAAATAACAGCATGGGCAAATGCAGACTCATTCTGTCTTCTTGCCAAATCTGAACTTTAGTTTTCGGATACTATCCCTGCTTACTTCAAAAAGTGTTTTAGGACTTAAAGTAATACTATTTATTTTTATCTTGCTGCTGATTTGTCTGTTTTTTTTTTTTTTGCGTCTAAATATTCAAAATTTAAAAATGAGAACAGAGACTCTCCTTTCTATGCCAATCAGACTGACTTTACTTTCGTGTACCTTGAGCGTGTACTTTACTGGATATCAGTCATGGTAACTTTGATTAAAATTTCTTGAAATATGAGAAAGTGAAAATTTAAAACATATCAAATAAAGAATTTTCTACAATTATTTTTTTTTCAAGAGCATGTGGAAAAACCTGTGCATTATAAGGAGCTTCTGAGATGACAGTGACTGTGTGTGTGTCTGTCCAAAATTTGTGCTGTAACATGAAAATGCTCCCAAATGATGCCATGCTTGAATGTGAACTACAGTAATCCTTATATTGGAGTAACATAATTTTAAACTATAAACTTCAGCTGCTTATTTTACCTAAAAATTATTGAGAGTTTTTTTCTTACACTGGGAAGGTATCTACGTATTTGCAAGATGATACTGGTAAATGCTAGGTGTGCAAGAGCCAAAGAAAAGAACAAAAACCCCAGGATCCTGAGCAGTCCTGGCTACTTCATCTGTGTTAGTTAAAAAATGGCAGCGAGTTGACACGGGTTCCATTTTTAGGAAGGTGTTCAAAAGTAATGTGCCATCACCTTGTGTGCAGAAATATCCCCAGCAGCACTCTCAGTACAGTTTAAGAGTAAGAAAAATGTTTTATAGATCTTCTGTCCTTTGATTATGTGACTGAGTGTTGGCGTAAAGGTGTTTGGAAAAGATCTTGCATAAAAATAAGCAAAATGGGGACTGAAATATTTGACAAAAGATATTTTGAGCAAAACTGTTTTAACAGGTAACAAGTTAATCTACAGATTTGAAAGATGTTCAAAACTGCAAAGGTAAATTTTGTAGTGGGGAAGCGTTTCGCATAGTATTTCCCCGAGCCTTCTGTTTCATGTATTTCCAAAGAAAGAGGTAAACAGAAGTTATCTGTCATCTTTGGTGTTGAATTCCGGAATTTAGATGAATGATCAGAACAGGCTGATGTAGAGCACAGTGTGGAAGGTTTGGGAGGAGTTGGTCAGACTGGTGGCTCTCACCTGAGCATGTGATACTTTGCTGTTTTGCGAAGCACTGTGCTGGAGATCAGAGTCGAAGGCTTCGTGCTGTCTGGGGTGCATTTGGTTCTCTCGTTCCGTACAGCTCCGACATGCAGTGGGTTCTGCAAACCCTTTTCATCCAGGCTGATTCGAATAGAGTACCTCTTGCTGTGTTCCTGTGCCCAGTGTTGTGCTTTGGCTTTGTCTTGATGAAATTCTAAGGTGGTTTGTTGTGTGGAGTTCTTGTGGGGTTTTCTTGTTTTTGTTTTTGTTTTTTTTCCTTTATTTTTATTTCTTCATTGTTTTTGCCAGCTTGTCTTGATACATAGAAACTTGACAGAGGTACCCTTGCCGATTAGGTTCCAACTTCTAGGGGCCATATCCAATGCTTGTAAGTATCAGGAGAAAACTGTATACCTCCCAGTGCCCCAACAAATAGAAATGTTAAATCCAGATGGAGAAAGCAGCGTGAGTAAAACTTGAGGACTTTATTATTTGCAGATTCATCTTGTGAAAATCTGTTTCTAGCAATCCTGAGGTATGCTTCCTGGATATTTTTCTTTTAACTGAGGATGAAAAAAGAAAAATACTTTGACAGATTCTGACTCCAGTGTCTGACCCTGAAAAAGCCCATTGAAAAATGATCTGTCAAAAGAAGCAGATTTCTCTTTCTCCAGGACTGGCTCACTCTGCTAGGGGCATGGGCAGAAGTGGAAGGGTGTGAGGCATGCTCTGTTCCTTTGAAATCAAATTGAGGCACCCTGGGGAAGAAGAGGGAGGGGGCACATTGTGTGCTCCAGAAAAGTTTTGTGCAAAGCTTTAAAAGAAACAAAAAAACCTAACAAAACTTATTTTTGTGTTCTGAGTACACGCATGACTGACTGTTTGTATAAAACCCATGTAACACAGAAGGTAAATAACTTCTGTTACTTATACTGTTCTATTACAGTGAGGCTCATAGCAATACAACGTGAAGAAATCAACTGAGCCACTCATTGAGTTGACTCCCTTACAGTGAATATACTTATGGAATGTGGGAGACACTGTGTTTTTCATGTAAGGAGAAAGTAAATATGAACAGTGGCTTTATGGAAGGTATTTAGTAGAGAAGCATACTGCGGAACCCATTGCAAGAAAAATCTAGATACAGGTGGTAGCAGGGATCCTTCCTACAGAAGGGTGGAAATCTGGTTACTCACATTCAAATTAAAAAGTTTTAAGAGGAGTAAGTGGATAGCTGCTCTTAATTACTGGCTGATCAGCACAAGAAGGACATGGACCTGTTGGAACAGGTCCGAAGGAGGGCCACGAAGATGCTTAGGGTGCTGGAGCACCTCACCTGTGAGGACAGGTTGAGAGGCTGTTTAGCCTAGAAAGGAGAAGGCTCTGGGAAGACCTTATAGCAGCATTCCAGTACTTGAAGAGGGCCTGCAGGAAGGATGAGAAGGGACTTTTTGTCAAGGAGTGTAGTGGTAGGGTGAAGGTAACAGTTTTAAATTGAGAGAGGGTAGATTTAGGTTAGATATTAGAAAGAAATTCTTTACTGTGAGGGTGATGAGACATTGGAACAGTTTGCCCAGAGAAGCTGTGGATGCTCCATTCCTGGAGGTGTTCAAGGCCAGGCTGGATGGGGCTTTGAGCAACCTGGTCTAGTGGAAGGTGTACCTGCAGGGGGGTTGGAACTGGATGATCTATAAGGTCCCTTCCAACCCAAAGCATTCTATGATTTGTGATTCCATTATTTACCTGGGACCGTCTCTCCAGTCACTATGGTTAAGGTCAGGCTTGCAAATGTGAACCTTGACACTGTTGCAAGGAGTGTATGTTAGAGTAAGATATAGCATGCTGGTATCGATATAAATGTCCATACTGCTATATTCTACTAGACAGAGGTGCACAGTGCTGTCTCTGCTTGTGTGCATGCTCTGACAGCCTCATCCTGCTCCCCTCTCTGGTGGAGCAGGATCGGGGTCCGCTAGTGAGAACGTATATCTGTATGTACAGTGTGGATCCTCCAGCAGCTGGGCTCAGGCACCGTCTGCCCAGTAGCTACCTCTGGATCCCAGTCTTCCCAGTTGCTGGCGCCTGGAGATTCGAGCTCCCCGGGGCCGCACCTCCACGGCAGTAGAGACCATCTCACTCATGCACCTCACACTCCCAGGGTTGGCCAGGACTCCCCAGACCCCCATAGCCCCCCTGGCTCTCACCTGTAGAGAGGCACTCGCACCCAGAGCTGGGCCTTGGAGACCCATTTGTCCCTTGCTCCCAGTGCACTTCAGCTGCCCACCAGCTGGTGCAGCTTGATCTCTGCTAACAGTCAGACACTTGCACTGGCTCCACGAGCTGCAGCATGAACTCGTGGGGCTCTGTAACTGGAGATCGCTCGCAAGTGGCTGACAGCTTCCGTCACGCTCTCGAGTCTCTCCAGGTGCTGGCATCACAGACACGTGGGCCTTTTGACCAGTGGTCTGACTCCATTTGTTGGCACTCAGACCCCCGTACACACACCTGCACACTGAATAGAGAGCCTCTCACGTGGGTAAGAGTTAAAAATGCGGTTTAATAAGAATTGCAGGTTGGCCGAGGTTGGGAGAGACCTCTGGAAGTCCGCTGGTCCAACCCCCACCCCTGCTCATGAGGGCCACCTGGAGCTGGTTGCCCAGGACTACGCCCAGACAACTTTTGAATATCTCCCAGGGAGGGATGCTCCACCAGCTCTGCCAGCATAGATATGACAAACTGGGCTAATAGCTGCAGGGCATGGCCAGACAAGTGTACTCATCAGCGAACTACTTCTGCAAAACTGGCCCTTATTCCTCTATTTCCTCTATTATTCCCTTATTCCTCTGTTTTCCCACACTTGTTCCTCCCCAAATAACTTAAGTCCGTCCATTTTCCCCACCTTTGGTTCCTTCCCTAAACATTCTAAAAGAAGTCTTGTTTGATCCCAAAGTGATTTCCCCTTACATACCCCTTGGCTGCACCTGGCAGTGTTAGGTTAACAGTTGGACTCGATGATCTTAAAGATCTTTTCCAACCTAAATGATTCTGTGATGCTCCTGGCTCCACCCCAGGAGCCATCGGCCCATCAACAGCTGGTGGCTCCTGGGATGGGCCTGGGAGCCTCCCAGGAGGGTTTTCTGTGTGCTCCTTGTGCTTCTCTGCGGGTGAGCGGGCAAGCTTTTATTACTTAACCTGACAGGACAGTCTACAGTTAATTCTAGGTAGCAATGTTGGTAGTGCCACAAACAGACCTAAGGCAAGAAGAGAGAGCTACCAACAACATCTCTAAGGGTACAGGACGAATTATGGGGGGAGGGGAAGACTGTGTAATGTTCTAGGAAAAATGATTCCTCTATACGTTTGGAGATGGGTGCGTGGTAGGAGTTAAATGGGTAGTGCTTGTCTTCGCTATTAAACTTCATTATGTTTCTTACTGGAAATTTTTTGATAAAATATGTTATGAAGATCTTTTGCCACTTCATATTTACAGTTTTGTCATCCTAATATCTCAATGTTGGTATTCTCGGCTTCTGAACATAATGTTGCGGTATACTTACATTTTCTTGGGTATTTTTTGCATTTGTCATAAACTTTACTTTTGTAATGGTGACTTATTGTCTTTTAATTTTTCAGATTATTCGGATTATGAAGACAGTTCTGTTGAGTTCTTGGACAGGTGCTCCTCTCCATTAACGCGGTCCTCGGGGAGCTCTCTGACTTTGCGCAGCATGTTCTCAGAGAAGAACACATCATACCAGTATCCACGAGCTATCTTGTCTGTTGACCTTAGTGGAGAAAGTAGGTTGGCTGAACAGCAACTTCCAGTTTCTAGGTTTAATTGTTTAAGAAAGAGAATTTTAAAGGAAATAATTCAGTCTGTGTTTGGGATTGTAGCTATAAATATGGTGGCTGATTTATACTTCATCTGTTTAAATCAAAATGCTTACACGCCTCAGACTGTTCTGCGTGGTGCTTGCTTTTGTTAAGTGTTGCTACTTTGCTTCTGAGGAGATCACATCAAAGGCATTTTGCAGAATTTGTTAAGAAATCTGATATGTGAGCAGTGTCTTTGAGAGCGATTTTTCGCTATATACAGGTTAACCTTTTAAGCTGCCAAAACCCCTATATTTCTGTAAAATATTGTATCTCTGCAGAGACAATTTCACATGTATTTGTTTTTACTAGACCTTTCAGATGTGGAGTTCTTGGATGATTCCTCTACAGAGAGTTTGTTACTTAGTGGTGATGAATACAATCAGGACTTTGATTCAACTAACTTTGAAGAGTCTCAGGATGAAGATGATGCTCTGAATGAAATTGTTAGATGCATTTGTGAACTGGATGAAGAAAATGGCTTTATGATTCAGGTAAAGAAGTTTGGAGGGGAGGATGTGTTTTCCATGTGAATTTCTTACTTGTGAAGGTGCCCTTTTGATGTGGTGGAGACCGAAGTTATGTAGACAGCTGTAAAGAGAAGTGAACAATAACAGAACATTTCTACATTCTGCACCTAGCGTGACTCTGTTCGGTGTATGCAGAACTATTACTCTAGGATGGGGTTTCTCTAACAATTTGTATGTAGAACAGGTTTGTAAGGAAAGGTAACATTTTTCTTTCTAGCCAGTTGATAAATTCGGAATAAAGTATCCATTCCTGCATGCAAATTATCTCTCCAGTCCACAGACCATCCCGATTATACCAGCCCTTCTGGCTTGTCCCTTGTGCTTTGCAGTGCCAATCAATTGTAGTTACCGCTCTGCTCACTGTAAATGTTCCTCAGCTGTATTCAAAATCTCTGCTATACAGATGTTAATATTGTGAGGAACTGTGATGTGTGCGTGATGTGCATGCTTCATCTTTAAAATAACAGTTCTCAAATGAGAAATCAGTAGCTGGTTTTAGAAACTGAGAGGAATTCAAATCTTACTTAGTACAGGAAAAAGGGAAGAAGAATATGCAGTGTCAGCACAGTATTCAGGTACTGATGGATTGCAGCTACTGCTGCTTATTTATTTGTGCTCCAATAAGGGGAGCATTTTCCATCTAGTAATGAATAATTTAAAGTCTTTAAAGGAATTCTTAATATAGCAATTAGATCAGATGCGAGTGATGGTGAAGAAGAAATCAGTTGTCGATGATTTTAAAAAAGCCATGAACTTCCTGTATTGTTTTTCCCCATTCAGAAAAACGGTTTGTATTCAACTGTTAATGTGGTGTAGTTTCTGTTGAAAGTACTGAGCCTTTGTAGTTGAGATTTGAAGGAAGCAAATATGACTGTCTTGCCTTGATGGACTTCAAGTCTTTTGGAAATGACAGAAAGACCTGCAAACGAAGGACAGAAAGACTGTCCCTGCGAACACGTTACTGATATACAGCGCTGTGCTGGAGGAGCTAAACAGGAGTTCAGCTATGGAAATAATGTGAAAAAATGGACTGGTGTAGAAATCTTTGGAGACAGGAGAAGAAATTGTAGCCATTGTGGTATGACAAGAGGAAAGGTGACTTCAGTGTTCTGAACAGGCTGATGCCCAAAAGCGTGTCAAAGCAGAGAGGAGAGACTTTCAGTAGTAACACAGCAGATGTGTAGAACAGGGGCAAACCCTGGGTCGAGAAAAGGAAATGTTTTTTTAAGTAGTAGCTTCCTGGCTGTTTCTCAAGTCCAATAACAGCCCGATTTTTCCTCTTCATGCCTTGTCTCACTCAGAGCAACCAGTTTGCTGTTTCTAGGCCCTCATGTCTTACCACTTCTATTTTGCTCTCCTATTCTCTTGTTTCTCCTCTTTCATTTTCTCTTCATTTTCTTTTTCTTTTAGATTTTCCATTGGTGCGATATTAAAAACACATCTTTCTAGCGCACTGGAGAAATGCTTTGTAAATATAAATAATTAAACTGAAGAGTTTTCTACTTTTCACTGTTATGCTGTAACGTATTACATTATCTTTCTACTTTACTGTAATATTATACTCCTGTCTTATGTTTCAGTACTAAATATTTAGGTGCTAAAATACTGAATTTTGTAATGAAATATTAAATATTACATCTTCAATTTCCTTTTTTTTTTCAGTCTGGAATTTGTGGTTGAGGTAACTTTCAAAACTAGAGCTATTTTTTAGCTTGATGTCTTTGCCTACCCAAACACAAATTGCCCAACTAAAATAATCTTACTCAAACCAGCTATTTAAGTTAAACTGCTGTGCTCTGCATTTTGACGATACAAGAAACAGCTTCTGATTTTTGAATCTACTTATCTCAATTTTTGTTTTTGCTTTTGTTTTTTTTCTGATGTCAGTGTGAAGAGTGCTTGTGTTGGCAGCACAGTGTGTGCATGGGACTGTTAGAGGACAGCATTCCAGAGCAGTACATCTGTTACATCTGCAGAGATCCACCAGGTACGGGTAAACCACCTTCATCTGCAGCTGTCTGCTTAGCTTTTTTAAGCAGAGATGTTATGCATTAATTAAATTGTTAAAGCGTTGTCTGTTTTGCATTATCTGTTATACTTCTTTGGGGCAAGTGATTCTAAGTTTGGCTCTGAGCAAAAAATTTCTTTCCTGTTAGTAATGTCTTGTTCAGCTACGCTAAATCTTATCCATGATCTTAATTACCATTGCTTTAGTTGTTGAAACTTAATTCCCTCAAAACCTTAGCGCTTTTTCGTGTCGTAGTCTGAAAAGTCTTTCTAAACAAATCATTCTTCAGTGATTTGTTTTGCCTATACTTGGAATCACATCTGTTGATTTAAATATTTTTTTTAGAGAAAAACGACTCATTACCACAGTACAGTCAAATATGCTGTGGCTGTCATTTCGTATTAATTCAAGTTTGTAATGTTTGCATTTGTCTAGCATTGTGTAAATAAAGGTGTGGAACTGAATATGTAAAATGTGAAAAATATCTAGCACCTTTTATGGTGAACAGCAGAGCACAAGCAGCACGTCTTGAAATTAAGATTGTTAGGAGAAATTTGAAATAGTAAGAATTAGGAAAAGTAGTTACTTTTAAACGGAACACATTTGATCAGTAAGATATTGATTTAAAAATTGTTCTGTCCATAAACCCATTTTTCTTAGTAGTTATTGGAGGAAAACTATATGGTTTGGAAGAAAATTTCTAGTAGTTGTCCTGACAATTGATACAAACCACATAAATGTCATCTGGTGAAATATCCAACGGTCCAGCTGTTTCGAAAGGGCGATGACACTACACCCTCAAATGTACTCTCATTCTGAATTTAAGAAATGAAATCTGAAAACTCTTTGAGGTATAAAATAGCAGGTTTTATTAATTATTTTTGAGCATATTTAGGTAAATAGAGCTGGACAGAAGTGGCTTTTCCATTTGCCCCAGTCTCAATCTAAATCGACGGTATAGATCCTTGTTTGATAGTTCTGTGTAGTGTACTCTTTGAGCAGTCAAGCTTTTTCTTATTAAAACGAACTAATTTGTCTTGTGTTCTTTCCCTGCACTGTACTAGGTACTTCGTTATCCCCTGCTATGCAGAGACTGTGTCCCTATTTTTTATCTTCTCTCCCTTCCTAACCATTACTTCTTTTCTTTCTATGTCAGGAGAAAAAGGTCATTCACAATGTCAGTATTTTAAAGTGTATTGGGATAATGGGCAGAAAGGAGATAGACAGGGTATTCTCCTGAAAGGTATGAAGGGCTTCCGTCAACCCATTCTTTGTTCTGTATATGATGATAGTCTGATATGAAATTGAGTGTAAGATATTGCGCTTTTAGTCAGTCTGTTTGTCTGGGTTCCTTGTTGTAAATGGTAATATTGGAGTAATTAGCATTATACATTTCTAGTTTTGTTTTTTTTGTAAGTTTTGTTTTGGTTTTTTTAATAGTTGTTAAGTTACTATAGAAGCTTTGGCTAAATACTCGTTCATGCCTGTTGGGTTAAGACTGTAGATGTTGCCATAGCATGGGAGACCTAAGGCCCCTTACATCAATATCCTGTCTCTTAGTGCCTGGTAAAAGGCACCTCAAAGGAGAGTGTAAGAACTCTGCTGTCAGGTAACTTTGAAATGTCTGCTTTTCATGAAGCCGTCTCCTGGCTTCTAATAAATAGATATTGACTTCAGTATGGAAGCAAAATATTTGTCTTTTAGAAACAAACTAGGTACTTTGGATATGTCCGTATGAAATCCACTCTCGAACGTTTATATTGGTAACTTAGGTTTTCTTTTTGAAAAAGTAAGCTGCAGTAGTTAGATAAAGAAAATGCCAGTTTAAACATTTTTTGTTTTTGCAGTTAGATTGATAACACAGTTCTTAATATCCTGTACTTTGATTGCAAAGCTGATGAGATTTTCATTTCAAACGCCATTTAGAGAGTTCTTGAGATTTCAGGTTTATTTTTGTTTTCATAAGTGTTGAGAGTTTCCTCTTAATCCATGAAAACTAAATTTTAACGCATTAGTAGCAAGATCTTGAATCATCCTTTCATGGATGTTAAGAGATATTTAGGAGAACACAACATATAATTATAGAACTCTAGTTTTAAATACAAAATCTGCTCTGACTTTAGATGGCCCTCAATTTGTTTATTGCTTACCCCAGGTCAGAGGTGGAGTGCCAAATACCTTTATGATAAAGACTGGCTAAACAATGGACACATGTGTGGATTATCATTTTTGAAAGAAAACTACTCTCATCTTAATGCCAAAAAGATTGTGTCAACGCATCACCTATTGGCGGATGTATATGGTGTAACTGAAATATTGCATGGACTGCAGTTGAAGATTGGGATATTAAAGTAAGTATCAGTCCAAGGTTTATTCTCCATCTTTAGATAGCAGAGACTACCATTATTGCATATGCATTATTCTCTCACATTAAAGTTCTTTATTGTAGAATAGTTTAAATAATTCAAGTGCAAGATGTAGAGCATCCCCAGCTTCAGTGGGAGTTAGATGTTCAGCACCTGAGTGAACCAAGTACATTGGGATTGTTGGTGACTTTCAAAAAGTTTTTTTTTATAGTCAATTCTGTGTTAAAGGGACATTCTGGATTTATCCTAAGTTGATAAGTGACTTGGGAATACTTACATGTTTGATAATTGTGCTTATAAATAGCTGTGATCTAGCAGAAGTGGATGCTTAATAGTTCAGTGCTGTAAGCGGTATTCTCTATAACTTTGCCTTTTTTTCCCTCCCCCGTGTTGCAGAAATAAGCATCACCCAGACCTTCATCTCTGGGCTTACTCAGGGATGCGAAAAGAGCAAGAAAAAATAACTGTTGGGGTAGAGAAAAAATTAGTGACTTTTCCAGATGCTGTTAATCCAACTGAAAGGACGTGTCACAGTCAAAACCATAAAGAGCCACCCAGTATACCCCAGAAGATGGAAGAAACATACATCACAAGTGAGCACAGTTACCAAAAACCACAGAGTTTTGGTCAAGACTGCAAAGCAGTTACTGAGCCTATGAGTTCAGATGATGAAGATACAAGTAGTTTTGAGGAAGATCAGGAATTTCACACAGAGAATAAAAACTGTTTACAATATTCTTTTAAAAATGATGGCATGATTGAGCAGGTAAGTATCACTCTTCATCTGGGAAATTTCTTAGTTGGAAAAATATGTTCAGTGTGATAAAACTCAAGCTCATACAAGTATTTAGAAATGTTCATTGTTTTAAGTCAACATTCTGTCAAAGAAGTCAGCAGAAATCACTAGAAGCAAAGTTCCATCACTGAAATAGTTTCAGGTGGTGTATACCCATTTCAGCTGGTGAATGAAATGCCAAGTGTGATTAAAGTATTGCCTGTGTTAAAACTGCTTATGTTCAATCCAGTGATTTGTGGAAAAAAATCCTATGCTTAAAATGCAGGTCTTGAAACAGCGCTCATGTATTTTTGCAAGGTGAGTAAAAAGGGACAAGTTTCCTTTGTTTTTTCCTCTCTGTTCTGTTTTCTACATATGGTTTGGATTTTTGTTGATTGTTAAACTGAGATTTTTAGTAGTTCCTGTTACTGTACAGTATTCTTCTTTTATTAGCAACACTATCTGGAATACCACAAGTAATGATTTATTGACCAACTAATTTCCCCTTGTGTGCGACTTCTTTTGAGTCTTTTATATTGCATAGTTCTTCTAATTAAACGTATCACAGGTTTTTAGTCAGAATTATATTTGGCTATTTAAACATCTCTTTCTCATTTTTGAATTAATGGTTTGAATCCATTACGTTGTGGAAAAGATCTGAAACTAGTTAGTCTGGTTTTAGTGAAGAGTTCTCTCTGAGCAAAAAAACAAAGTGAAACAGACCTTTCTGTTTTCTACAATACCAACTGTGTGAGCATAAATCGCCCAACTCATCCCCCTTTTGAAGTACAGTTTCTGGTGTGGAAGAAATGAGTAAGATACGTCTTTTTTATTTTTATTTTGGTTTTAAATGTGGCATGTAAGCTATATAGCCTGAATGGGATATTTTGGCTCACTATGTATAATTAAATGTTTGTATGCTAAATTGAACGATTATATTCAGTTTATATAGTAAGAAAACATGCAGCAGTGTGAAATACACTGTCCTTCCAACAACAGCTTAAATTGTCATTGTAAATAGTATAAATAGATTCAGAATTAAAAGAAAATATATGTGAGCGGTGAAACAAAACTAATGTTTCCGAGACTAAAGCATATGTCTAGAAAGCTGAGCGCTCTGTTTTAATCCAGGAATCGATCTGTTTTGGGGCAGTGTCAGAGGACTCCTTCCTTTGGGACACCGTAATTCACCTTGTTGTCAGTAGTCAGCCTTGGTATCTGAAAGAAGACTTTGTCTGGACTGAGTTCTCCAAGAACCTGTTTGTGCTTACCTTAAAACCGTGCAGACACTGACATTGAAGTGCCATTTTTACATGAGCTGACTTCTCTGTAAGGTGCCTTCTTCACCTCTCCTTGTCAAAGTTTTGGTTGAGGCTTTGGATGCTCCGTTCTAGTGTCCTGCAGAGCCTGGAATATTCTTGTTTTCCATATACTGTTTTGTCTTAGATTACGGTTCTGCTACGTATCTTCTTTTCTTTTATAGGCAGTGTTCAGATTGACTGTTATCATGTCCCTTTTTGACCTATGCATCATCTTTACAATTGTATTTAGTTTCCTTGTTCTTGCTTCTGAAAGCATGAGCCTTGCCCACCTGAATCTCCTGTTTATTTCTTCTTCACAAGCTGGATCCTGTACTCTGCTTCTCTTACTACCCCTGCCGCCACTCCCTGATGGCATTGATCTCTTAGCTTAGCAGAGGACCTGTTTGATCTTATGGGTTTTATTTCAAGGAGCATTTACTAGCCATTTGAATAAATACAGAGGTCATTAAAAGAAAAAAAAAAAGTCTTTTATGGTGTTATTTAGATCTTAAGTTATTTAGCACTTAGTGCAGTGGGCATCGAAAAGATTCACCTAACAGATGATCTTGGCTTTAGAGTTATGGACTTGGATCCTCATACAGCAAAGGAAAAATGATATTGTTCTGTGGTGGTTTTAGAGAGGGTCTGATAGGGCATTTCTTATTTATGATGGAAATAATCCTTTATGAGATTAATAACAGTTTGAATAGTGAAAACACTGTGGAGTTAAACCTGATGTCTTGGGACAAGAAACATTATATCTGAAAGGTTTAGAGGCTTTTATGACTTTGAAAATCTATCTTCGATAAATGAGTTTAACTGATGAATATTGTGAGTGTTAACAATACTTGTCCTCCAGGATTCACTCCTAAAGCTGCCAGCAGGTGGGTCCAAGTTTGATTTGTTTTTTTAATTGATTTTAAGTCTTAAAAAGAATTTTATTTTTTTTTGCTTAAGAAATATCTTAAAATCTGTCAGTCCCTGTTTTTTTCTTCCCCTCTCTTGACACTCTTCCCATTCTTGAAGGCAGGAAGAAATACTTTAAGAAAAAAATGGTGTTGAATCTGTTATGTGATGTGGAAAAAAATTAGCTGAACACTTCATCAGCGAAGTGTATTAATCCGATAAAATTCACCTCTTGCTCTGGCGTTTGCCACAAACTGATGCTATGTGAGCACGTGTATAGCATTCCAGTCCCTAAAACAGAATCACCAGTAGTGAAATAACTTCATCAGATATGAGGTCATAGTGGATATAAAATGGAAACTGAATCCTGCTGATTAACAGAGATGCGGACCTCGTTAAATCCGGTGTGCTTCCTTTGGTCATTTCTGTTAGTGGACATGTCAGATACAGAAGCACGAGGAACCTGTGTGTTATCTGTGACTTGCTGTGAAGATACTAATTATTTCAAAGAGTTCAGTCATCCTCAGATACTATGTTTGCACAACTCTGCATGTTACTGCACTTGTAACTATCCCCAAACACGTTCAGCTCTGTCCGGGACTACTACTTGCAAGTTACATGGGACCATCGAAGTGGTGGGAAGGGAAGCCTTTTGTCTTAATCAGCAAGTAGAATGCCCAGCTCATTTGTGCAAAACAGTGACTTCTGACATCTTGGATATTACTGCATTTCAGGGACTTTTCCTTCATTCTCTGGCTATGGTTGAAACAAACCTTAGGGTTTTGGACATTTTTGGTAATGGTAGACCGATGCAGTGCAGCACTTCATCATTTAAGTCACGATTTGTACAAAAACAGCACAGAAATGCAATCTGTCTTAGTGCATTAGCAAAGCACTTGAGCTGGTAAAGTTTACCTCTTGCCTCACTCCCCCAGTGGTGTACATGTTCATTTCTATGGAATATGCGTTTTGTTTGGTTTGGTCTATTGATGTTGATACATGGCTTTTTGAGTATGCTTTTTGTCAAGTAGACAGAAGTACAGTTCTAAAACAGCATGGTTTATTATGCAACTCAAGTGTTGAAATCAAGACCAGAAAGTAAAAGAAAAGGAAACAAAAATACTCTCTTAAATGGCATTTTTTTTTTTCTTTCTGTTGCTCCTATGAAGAAGAATTCTGCTGAAGGAAGCACTGTGTTTGTTTGTAATGAGAGAAAAGGCTCAGAAGAACAAGTGGACACACATCTTCAATGGCAGCTAAATCTCCTTACCCATATAGAGAATGTACAGAACGAAGTCACCAGCAGAATGGACCTGATTGAAAAAGAAGTTGATGGTAACTGCATTGCCAGATTCTTGTTAATACACCTGTAACAGCATCTTTCATAGCCACTGTGCTGAAGGTGATCTGAGGCACTGAGGGGTGGATTTTTAAGTAATGTATTCAAATTTGGATACTCATAATTATAGTTAGAGCTTGTATCCTTGATCCCCCAATCCCCTTCCACAAGTTTTGAATGCCAAATAAAGTAGGTTAAGCATTCAGGACCCATGAAAGTGTAGCTCATGTTTGTGAGATTAGGCAGACTTCAGAAAGCTTAGATGACTTGTCCAGTCTTTGTCCAGACATGGATCGTGAAGTTGATGGATTTTTTTTTTTACACCTGGAGTGTGGTTTTTTGGCCTGATTGTTCTAGTATTTGACAGTATTTAGGGGAAAAAAACAAGTGTTCTTTCTGACTTGAACTTTGGTTTCCTATACATTAGTAAGTAACTGGTTTCGGGAAGAAAAATCAGGCTTCATGAGAAAATATGAATGAAATTGTTGTGTAGGAGCAAATATTACAGCACATAATTTTACTCGCCAGTCATAGAAGTTAAGAATGAGAGGAGTGTGTAGTCTAGTAATAGGAGTTCTTAATTATCTTTTGAGAAACAAAGTTGTTATACTACTATTTGCAGTTTTACTTTCAATATTCCTGCTTGTACTAGGTGGTATTTCTAGGCTAACAGGGTTGACCTTTTCCTTTCTCTGTCTCTACAAGCATAGAAATTTCTTGAAAAACATTTGTTCAAGATTGGAAAACTATTCTGTAATCTGGACCTTTAAAACAGGAGCCTGTTAAAGTGATGGAAGCAAGCCTTGCATTTGAGAATTGCATTTTCTGTTGCAGAACAGTCATAGCTAGAAGGCCGTGAACTGAGGTTTCTTTTATGTGTGTAGGTGGTAAATTGTTAGCCCGGGGTGTAATTTTTTCCCTGGTACTTTTTTATAGTAACAGTCAAATCAGAAGATATGTTTGGTTGTATGTTGTTTGGTTGAAGCACAGAATTAGTTGGTGTTTCCCTAATAAAAAAATTTCTTCTGTTAAATAAAAATCACAGCCTCAGTGTATTTTCCCTTCTTATACAAGACAGAGTAAGAAAGAAAAGTTTAATTTTTATGAAAACTGTTTCTCAGAGACTTATTCTAATTATTTTCTAATCAACTTCTTCCTTTTCCTTCTGTAGTTTTGGAAAGCTGGCTTGATTTCACTGGAGAACTGGAACCCCCAGATCCACTGGCAAGGTTGCCTCAGCTCAAGCGACGTATCAAACAGCTCTTAATTGACATGGGGAAAGTACAGCAAATAGCAACGCTTTGCTCTGTATGACAAAAGGAAGAATAAAGATACAAAAATAGGTTCTTACAGTGGATTGTCTTGCAAGCCTCAAGACTGACAGGAAGACAGCAAAAAGCTGAACATTTATCTGGTTCTTTGCTGATTTACGTTAATAGCCTGAAGCTTTAGAGAGAGGAGAGGAAATCTAGACTAAGGAATCTGTTGTATTGAAAATCTGAATAGTCAATGTCCAAGCCTCAAAATGTTATATATTACGTACTGAGAAATGTTGATATGATTTTAACATGATAAACAAGAAAATCCCCGCGTAAAAGAAAGTTGAACAAACAAAAACTGAAGAAGAATGCTGCTATTTTGAAACCTTTTGGCAAAAAATTCTAAATTAGCAGAATTCAGCTGACAAATTCTTGGGAACTGTTTTTTTAAGGAATTCCTCTTACCTTGCTCGTGGAAGATAGACACAAAGAGATCTGTATCCTCTCTACAAGGAAAGTTTTTAGATTATTTCCTTCTCTCATAAATGTTCAGAAAAATGAACATACTAGCTTTGATTTTTTTGAAAGAAATTACTTATCATGGTCTCCTTTTTAAAGTATTTTTTTAAATAGAAATCCTTGTTACAGCACCCTTAGGCTCCTTTAAAACATAAGTGGCAAATAGTGGTCAGACGTGCCAAATACTATTAAAACCACTGGGATGAGAGATTGGTTGACTTACATGAAGGTTTTTTCCGAAGTCCTACCTGGTGCCAGCAATCCATCCAGAATTGTATCTAGTTTATATTTTTTTATGTTCTATTGCAGTATTCAGGATTCAAGGTACAATTTTTGTCCTGGCTAGCTCTGTTCTGGTGATGGCCCTCTGAAACTTTACCATCCTCAGCTGGGATGAGGAATGACAAAAGCAGCAAAACTGTCTGTGGCAGTGAATACAATAAACCACTAGAATAAAAATCACGAGATAGATTGTCCAAGATGTTTTTGTAAAATCTTTCAGCTTCAATGAATGAAACATCATGAAACCAAAGGCGACCTACTTGCTCTGTTAGCTCTTGCTGGATTTTGAGCCCAGGACTTTCCCTGTGCTTATAAGTTGCCGCTGTATCCAGTGCTACATACGTATTTGTATGTATATGTATGTGTGTATAGATACACATGTACATGTATACATACTATATACATTTATATCTACACATGTCTAGTTTTATTACAAGAGACTATAAGAACTGGTGGTTAACATGAAATGTTACCTTTTAACAAGCAGTTTCTAAAATTGAATATAATGTATGTACAGCTTTTGAAATTTGTAAAATATGACTGTTAAAAGGAGGCTATTTAACTGATGACATTAAGATACTTGAACATTTTATGCCTCACGTCTGTTTATCAGTTCTAGTTATCTGTATAAATGCATTTTAGAACCGATAGACAGTAAACTTGAATTTACCTTTTGATAAGAGTACAAGCCACTGTACATTCAAAAATTATTTAAATTTGCAAACACACTGTTCTATATGTAAGGTACTGTATGTAAAACTGTTTATTAAAACTATTCTGCATACTCTACATTTTCCACTTTTCTTCCTGATCTACATACAAGTGTAAGAAAGAAGTGATTGTTACAGTGTATACATCATCAAAAATCAAAAAATCTTGGAATGCCTTTTGAGGATGCCTGAAGTTGAAAAATGCGCCAAAGACGGATTATTTGGGAAAGACTTTGCAACCAGTGCATTGAACTTTCATGATAAAACCATTATAGAGAAAGAAAGCAGCATGGCTGGTTCATTGCTAAAATTAACCTACCCTGACATCTCCATCTGACTGTCATGTCTGAAGTGAGTTATCACTCTTGATGTCCAAAGCAAAATGTAAACCCCTGTTACAGAGTGGTCGCTGTTTAAAAAGTTGCCACATCAAGCTTGTAGGAGACGTTAGAGAGCTGTATGGTAACATGGAAGTTAATTATGGAATCACGATTGACAACTTCAGAATGCAGAAAGAACACAAGAGCTGAGGAATTGTTGACATTTTTATAGCAACTGTTAATAAATTAAATACTCTGTGTTATATAGTTGGATGCTTAAATAACTGCTTCAAACAATATGAATAGTTGAATGACCTACTTCCTTTTGGATATGTGAGACTTTTTTATATATTATTCAATTGCTGCATATCCTTGAATGTGGTACTGTGTGTACTGTATAACAGAAGTGTAAATCCAGATGAATTACTTTGAAACAAAGTGGAATGTATTTACATAATTTATACAGCATACACTGTAGCAATATTATGCAATGTGTGTGCATGCGTGTGATGTAATAGAACTGTAAATGTTGCTGAAAGTGGAGGTGGACTGAGAGATTCCCGGTGGGGAGCACGGAGGTTTCCTTCTTAGTGCAGAGGTGGAGGAATAGTATCCTGAAAAGGAAATTGCAAGCTCAAAGTTAGTTGCCTTTGCGGCTTTAACTTGTCTTCTGTTTGTATGTGTAATGATCTTTAGATTTACCGGAGTAGGTAATTTTTTCCCCTCAGGATCCTGCCTTATTCAAGATGGACTGTGCTTGCAAAAACAAATAATTTGTTCAGTATTTTTTTATCTTCATTTCTTGTGTAGTCACATATAAAAATTTCTGCAAGCATTTGTATCTTCTCAGAAACACAATCTCAGTGTCCTTATGGACAGTGCTGTGATACATTGGGTATTGTTAAACGCTTCAGAAACTTGTCTGAGTTTGCTTTCTCAAATTGTGATGTTAGTCTGTAATGTGAACCTTAATTTTGGCCCCAGTTGCTCAAGTATTCAAAGGTTTTGGATGCTTTGGAAGCTTTTTTTTCTTTGAACACTTACAGGTCAAGTGCCATAAAAATGCTAAGTGTTTTGCACAGAATGTAACCTATAGTTGATTGCTTTGCTCGTGTGCCAGTCAAACCCGATGTGATCTGGCTCGTACCAGTACTTCTTCTCTCTGGCCTTATCGAATCTTTCTCCTGTAGGCATCATTTCCCACCTGTCTTCCTGCTTCCTCTGTAAATAATCCAGGGATCTACACGCAGTCTATTTGCAACATCAGTCATCGGGGCATGAATTGCAATTACTTGTGCTGTATGATGGAGGAGGCAGACCCTGTCTCAGGAGGAAATAGTATATGGTGATTAAGGACTAGTTTTGATACATGTGCACAGAGAGGTAAAATGTTTAAATTCTTTGAACTTAATAGAAGTTCTTAATGATAATGAACAAAAGGGAAATGCCATTGTACAGAAGCCTCTTATGATTCACAGGGCGAAATGGCAAGCTTGTGGAGCTTTGAAATGCCCACTTTTTGTCTGACAGTGGGTCAGTTGCTTGGGTTTTTTTTTTATGGAGGTATCAGGGTGATTCATTTCAAAGCCACCTCCTTCATGTGATCGTACCGTAGGCATCTCCATCAGGAATTGTGTGTTTTCAGTTGCAGTGATGGCAGTCATAAATGAAATGTCATCTTGGTGATGTGATGAGATATCACATGATGGGGCTGCCTGTGTTTCAGTTACAGGATAGAGATCCTTCAAGTCATATAGCGGGGAATGGGCTGGAAGATGCTTCCTGCTAAGACTTGTCTTGGGTAGCTGTAGGTTTAGTGCCTGTATTTTCGATATTCTGGCCTTAGATGCAGAGATCTTTGTAAATTACTTCATAGCTCAACAGTGGTAGAAGCCTGTCATCCTTTTTAAAATGGTCGAAAATGGTGAGTTGCAATTTTCCGATAGGTTTCAAATATTTGCTGGGTGGCAAAGAGCTGCAACTGTTCTTCCACGGGTGCAGTCCTCTTGTATGGCTGACATCCACCTGTCTCTTGTCTCTAAGCTTCTACATGTGCTCCTCATCTATTTGTTCTGCATCTTGCATCTGTTTCTCCATTTGTTCTTCAGCTTTCTACATGCTGTCGTCTTCTGTGATGCCTAGAGGGCTTCACTCCTCTGTTCGTGTGCCCAGTCCTTTCTGGTGCTGTGGGAAGCAGTCATGGAGAAAGGTCTCCTCTGTTCTTCTGTCCTCAGCTGCCAGTGGGTACCGTGATCAAAGTTTTTGGATATTTTTGCTGCCTTCCTGTAGTAAGACTCTTCTGATCTTGTGCAAGTGGTGATCTCCCTCTACTCCCATCTGACTTAACTAGACTTGAATGAATATTGCAGCAAAACCCCTCCGGCACTATTGGGCTCCAGCGCTCCTTACCAAGCTGAAGGTTGGGTTGTAAAGGAGCTGCTCAAACATCACAGTAAAACTGTTAAAGTATTTTGATGCTTGCAAGCCAGAATATTTTTCCCTTGTATTTGAAGGGAAACTGCATCTATTCTTCTTCACTGAAACTTTAAAAGCTACAAAACAGATCCTGAACTGAACTGGAGCTTGATGTAAAAATCAAAAACGGGGTGGAAGGCACTCTGCAGACAGGGGCTTCATCGCCAGAAGCGTGTGATCAGGCCACCTTGCCTACCTTGCCCTGTTAGTAGTTACGTGGAGGTGCTGACGTGCAAAGGGGGGGCGTGCAATTGTGCTGCTCATTTGCAAACGGGACCCATCTTTGCCATGTCGGTTTGAAAGGCTGGAACTGTAGATTTTCTCTCTGTGGCTTAGGAACATTGCAGTACATGCACCTTAATTCTGGAGCGCTTACTAATGTCAGAGGCTTAATTGCTTTCTAAATGCCCATTGCTATCCTCACATTTTCTTAACTGACGTTTCTTTTTTTGTTTTGTTTTTTTTTTTTGTTTTTCAGTTGTACAGAGCCCATATGGTTTTAGGTGATCATTTTACAGAGGATGTTTGAAATGCTTCAGTGATGATGTTTATTATACTGTGTTCTGTCCTGGGCACTGGGTGTGGGGGTCTGTCTTTAGCAATAAGTATTATACACTATGTGTATATCTGTTTAATATATGGCAAACAAATACGGAGCATGTAATGATGGTGAAAATCCACTGCACAGAGAGCAGATGATGCATTTGGCAGCCGTTCTGCACCGGCCTGAACAACTCAAAAAATTTGAGACTGCATGGAGAAAATGAACTAACGTGAAAAATCGTTCGGGACTGAATTTCCCTTTCCATACACACTGGGCCTGTGTGTGAGCGGTAGATGAGCCAGCCTTATTCTGTGGATTGAGTAGCTGGAACTGATTCAATTTCCATTTACTTCAAACAGCAGCCTTCCTTACTTTGACGCTGGCCAGAGCCACCTCCGTTCAGCTGTAGCCGTCTGCGTCAGTGTATTGTCACTACCCACTCGGAGAGAGGCAGCAGTGCACTGTTAGTAAATCTTCTATGAGAGAAGCAAAATACTTTGTGATTTGTTTTTTATGATAGCAATAATGTTGACTGCATTCTAATGCTCACAATAAAGGTCTGTTGGGATTGTGATGTGCCTGGGCTCCCATTCAGTGGACTGTTGTTTTGGTGAGCTAGTGAGTGCTTGCGTATGTTTTAGAGCATTCGGGAATCTTCAGCTGCATTTTTCGCCTGTCGTCAGGGAGTTACATGCAGTCATCGATACTCATTTATTAGTATACAGTGCAAAGCTTTAGGGAGTCTTCAGTTGCATTTTAGCCTGTAGGCAAATTATGCAGTCAGTAAATTATTTGCAGTACTGAATTACTTATTGTGTGGCAGAGTAATTAAAAGATTTTTCTGTTCCTGAACTGCTATGGTGTTTAACAATTTCAGGGTTGGAGTTTTGCAATGCACTCGAGCATGTTCACAGTGTTGACATCTCTTCTTGTGGGCCAACATCTGCTTTCGAAGGGTGTTTCTAGTTTTGTGCCGTTTGTACAACGTCATTACAAAACAACTTCATTTTGCTTTTAGTGATTTCTTATGTTTTAGCATTGCCTACAAACTGTTGTTCAGGACACTATCGTAGGAAAGAAATAAGCAAGCGGTGCTATGAAAGTTCCTGTCCTAGATGTCCTGTGGAGCAGGGAACGAATGGTAAGCGGCAGGTGGATGGAGTCAGGCAGAATCTGAGTGAGTTACCAACACAGAGACATTCTTCTGTTCTTTGCAGCAGAAATAGGTATGATCTTAAACATGCAAGAAATCTGAAAATTTTAACTCCGAAACAAATACTTTAATTGTTATTGAAGGCACAGCCTCAAAGCAGTCTCTCAAATTTAAGATACGAGGCCCAATTCAGATCTTGGAATAATATACAGAAACACTTTTTCTACTTAGCAGAATTGTTAAAGAAGATGTTTCCTGAGTCAGACCAAACATCTAGCCAGTCCAGTGTCTTATATTCAGTACAAATACAACGTCAGCATCTGTAGAAACATGCTGACTGTGGAAGATCTGTACAAATTGGTCTTTCCCTTAATGTATCTTTCACTTCTGGTAAACTGAGGTTTCCTTTACCAAAATCTTTGATGACCATCAGTTTTATCAATCACTGGCAGATCTGTCCTCTATGAGTTTAATCCATCTTTTTTCATTCATTTCTCTCCGCAACATCAGGTGACATACCGAATTCTGCAGCTTTGTTGTGTGGCCGAAGGAGCTGTGTTTGTCCTTGAACTTGCTTTCGGACTCCGTTGGCTGCACGCTGTTGCTGTCAGTTCACAGAAGGTTAAGTACTGCATTGTCGAAAAGACCAAAAATAGTTTTGTCCTGCCAACACCAGAAGGTTGGCACCCTGTTGCTGTCCTTGTGTGACTGGTGGTGCCTTTTCTCACGACATTACCTTACTTTTGGCAGACTTTGAATCGATCCCGTGTCCAAATCTCTCCATCGAACCACTGCCGGTCGCAGAACTGGTTTGCGCTTGGGGTTTCAACACGATTGGCATCCTAGCTGTCATGGAATCATAGAATAGTAAGGGTTGGAAGGGACCTTGAAGATCATCTAGTTCCAACCACCCTGTCATGAGCAGGGACATCTTCTGCTAGACCAGGCTGCTCAGAGCTCCATCCAACCTGGCCTTGAACACTTCCAGGGAGGGGGCAGCCACAGCTTCTCTGGGCAACTTGTTCCAGTGCCTCACCACCCTCATGGTGAAGAATTTCTTCCTAATATCTAATCTAAATCTGCCCTCTTTTAGTTTACAACCATTCCCCCTTGTTCTGTAACTACACACCCTTGTGAAAAGTCCCTCTCCATCCTTCCTGTAGGCCCCTTCAGGTACTGGAAGGCTGCTATAAGGTCACCCCGCAGCCTTCTCTTCTTCAGGCTGAACAGCCCCAACTCCCTCAGTCTGTCCTCGTAGGAGAGGTACTCCAGCCCTCTGATCATCTTTGTGGCCCTCCTCTGGACTCACTCCAACACATCCATGTCCTTCTTATGTTGGGGGCTCCAGAGCTGGATGCATGAGAATAAAATAAATAGTTTTCTACCTTGCATTGTCACTGTGATACTATTACATAGAGGAAAACTCTTATTTCCAATGGATAAGTAAGAAAAAAGCCATTTTAACTTTCCTAGAAATGGTTGATTTCTACAGGGACAAAACAAATGCTCTTACGCGGGATTCTTTAGGTTCTTTTGTCACCAGAGGCACTTTTCCAGTTGGTAAGTTGTGATGCAAGCCATTGAGAAGTCCTCTGCCCACTTCTCTGATCTACCCAAGTTCAATGTAGAAGTTACTGGAACTTCTCCGTCGTTCTTCCAGTCTGAAGAATGTCATGCATGGAGAGACTGAAACTCATATTATCTGGTGGGGCTGTGCTTCTTTACTGGTCATCTTTCAATTTTGCATCGTATGAGGACTTTTTAAAACTTAATCAGACATGATAAAGTGTTTTACAAGCTGTTGTTATTGCGAAGAAGATTGAGACTTGGGAAGAAAAGTGTAAGTGTAATAAGTTGCTAACAAATCATGTGAGTCTATGATTTTATGTAGTTTTCTTAAAAGGTGAGAGAGGATTGTCCAATGTTGGTGATCTATTTAACACAGAAAAGAAGGTGGTTATTTAAAAATAAATTAACTTATTGATATGGGCGTAATTTGACAATGTTTTCGGTTCTTAGAATTTTTGCTTCAAATTTGCTGCTTCATTCAGGAGGCTCCCTTAAGTTCATTTCTTAAACTAAAGTTGACTTCTCAAGCTCAAGTTTTATTTGGATGAGAACAACTTTTGTATGGGTGTAGATATTTATGTATTCATACACAGGAATGATTTACCCTTGGGCTTTTTGATATGTAAAAATTGCAGTTGCACAAACATTTTTTGCTAAAAAAGTGTGCAAAACTGGAACACTGAATAAATGGTCTGCTTCTCCCTTGAGGTTTGATTTCAGTGTTTCATCACGCTTGACATTTTTGTTTCCCCCAACAATTATAGTCTGGATTGAGTAGGTTTTTGCCAGTGCATACAACAAAAGAAATCCTCATTTCCAGCACTAGAGCAATGATTTTGGAGACATCCTAGTTTTAAGGCCATATTGGCCGCAGGGACCTTTCCACTTACTGCTTTTCTGCCCTTCATTGGTGAACTAATTAAAGATATTTTTCCATCTCTTCTCAGGCGCTAAAAATAGAGGTCAATTCAGTTTTCCCTTCTCTGAAGGTTATGCAGTGAGGCTTTTCTTAACTTGAGTTTGACCAGCCATAGATGACAAGTGCCTTTTTTTTTTCTCTGAAGAATGTAGATTGTGCATATTGCTCTGCAGACTATTTTTTTTTTTAATCCACGGACTATTAGATCCCATTGAACTTGCATGTACCGAGATGCCCATCTTGGTTTGACGCACATCTGGAAGTGGTTTAAGTGATGCCAATTGCCAAAAGTCACTTTCTCACTTTGTTTTTAAAGAGACTTTTAAGACTTGGCTGTTCTTCCCAACTTGCAGGGTTTGGAGGTTGTTTTCTGAAGGAAATAAAAGTAGTCTTGGGAGTCAACACTATGATTTGTGCGTTTTTTTCTGTTAGTAATAGCCCTCTGATGCCACTTTAGTTTCCTGTCTGCCTTACTCTGTTATCAGCTATCACCTTTGGTAGCAGAGTAAAGGAGGAAAGTGAATAGCTAAGCTACCTTAATGGGCTTGCTCCTCTCCCAGTTTGCTGTGCAAGGAACCTGAATGACAAGTTTTGCCTAACTTTAGAAAACTGGACTAAATACCACCCAGACCCCCCAGCACGAACGCTCTGGATATGTATTTCAGTGACTTGGAAACATCATTGTGCCTGCGAGCACCAACCCTGCTGCCCCGGGAGAGCCCCTGACGCTGGGCTGTTTCTTGTTGGTCTCCTGTAACCGGCCCACTGCACTGGGGGTCAGGCACCAACCCGCGGCTCTTCAAGCATACTTGAGTCAAAATTGTATTTCATCGTCAGACTTTTCATCTTTCATGGTTCAGCCACCCGAGTGCTAGTGCTGGCTGTTCTCTCTTTAGTCTGATTGCTTTGCTCCTCCATGTGCATTTCCCTACAAATGCTTCGCTAATCCAGAAGTTCGTTTTATTACGGTGTGTGCCTAATCGGGGCAATTAGAGGATTTTTCTCTTTTATGCCTCTGAAGGTTGCCTTTTTGGTCTGTCATCTACGCTGGACCTGTTCTTCCTCTTTTCCTGGTTTGATCTTTCTGCTCACTATTGACTTTCCTCAAGTCCAGTGTAGGTTGCTCAAAAGCCAAATCCAAATACAGTCTCACTCATTTTAAAAAGCCTAGTCAGGCTCAAACAAGCTTTTACTGCTGTTTGAGATCATATTTACCATGTATATCAAATGCTGTAGCATTGCAGTGGTTTACAGCCCAGACAGAAGGATGCTTGAATCGTTGTTAGCACAGTCTTGGTCTGTAGGAGAGTATCAGTAGAGTTGCTTCTAGACTGTCTAGTACCTGTGAATCACAACTAAGAGTGCTGCTGTCACTTTTTCTTGAAATCAGCCTAAGCCCAGCCTCCAAAATATGTGTCTGTTATTATTTAGCTAATTATTCCAGGCCCATTTGTCCAACCACCTTTGCACAAGTGAGGGTGAGTTCTCATAATTCCCAGTGCTAGTAAATGCTAACGGATAATCAGAAGAGGTGGACAAGTAAGAAGTGATACTCTGGAACCAAGGAAATAAAACATAGCAGAAATATGAAGTTGAGGATCTTGCTTGTAATTAGTACCAAAAACCTTGGCTTAGCACGCTGAATGGTTTTACCGATCTTACACCTGGAGGATGAAGCCCAGGAAGCCAGTCTGGGTGCACCGCAGTGCAGGTGAGAGCCAGAGCTCTGGCCAAGGTCATGTCAATATACTCAATTTGCATGTTGATTTAACCAAGTCCCCCCTGCCACCCTCCGTGCCTGCTACTGCTTGCTCTCCTCTCCCGTGACCGGGCTCAGTGGTGCTCCGTAGAGCGAGGAGAAGAACTGGCTGAGGAGAGCCACGAGGCCTGTTCCAGCTGAACGGGCCTCTTGCGGTTTTCTCAGAAGCATCGTATGCGTCACTCACCCAATTTCGTGGCCAGTCTACCAGCACATAAGTGAACCCATCCACGCGATGGTTGCTATAAAAAGGCAGGTGAAGGCTACGCGGGGTGTGCAGGGCTGCCTCACTGACAAATGGGGATGGACCTCTCCCATCGCAAGATGGGCTCCATCCCAGTTCGCACTCTTCTTTGCTGCTTTATTAGTGTAACAGCAGCCAATATATTTGGTAAGTACGTTTGTTCTTTTCCTTTGCTTGTGTCCGGTGGCGACTGTGCTCCTGGGATCTTCGTACTGCTCTGTGTATTATTGCAACTAAATATATAACAATGATGAATCTTGCACATTACAAACGTAGCTTGTTATTGTGTGCTGTGCAGAGTGAGTTTGGGCTCTAGGTTAAATCCTAAACTATGAGGATCTTTAAATGATGAGGGTTATCTCAGTTCAGTACGCCTAAATTTTGGGTAGTAAAAAAATGTTTTCTGGGTGAACAAGACCAGAGAAGGAGCTCTTCTGGATGAGAGCTCAGGGTGAGAAAAGGTGGTGCAGCAGAGATGTGAAGGTCCCAAGATTGTATCTTCTACTTGTGTGTGCCGTCATCTAGCTTAGGCTTGATCCTTAACTTAGACACTCTGTAGTCTGAATGGTGTATCCACTTCTTTGACCTGAGTTTGGCACTCCTGTACAACAAGCAATTTGAATCACGCATTAATCTCTAAATTCAGATGTCTTGTTAGAGCCCTCACTAGCACTGTACAAAGGGATCTCCAGACATCCCAGAGCAACCGGCTCAGTGTCACATTTGAGATTAAAACTGAGATTTGCCTACATGTGGATGTCTATAGGTGAGCTAAGATAAAATCCCTTTACAGTCTTGTGAAAATTTTCACATGAGCTTAAGGGGACACAGTAAAAACTCACAGAAACAGAAGAGATTCAGAGATTTTAGATGCACAGAAACCATCCATGGTGAAAGAAGTCTCTGAGCTGCAAATTATCAGAGGCTGAAAAGTATTCAGAATTCTTACTATGTATTTGCACTACTATGTGTGGTCACACTCAGACCGAGTACTGGATTATGTGAACCTTTGGTCTAGATCACTGTAGCTATGTTTTGTTTGCTTGCTGTATTTTTATAGAACTAGTCAATGGAATTAAGAGCATAACATTGATTGGATTTTGAGGATGGAGAAAGTGTCAGATCAACTAATCTGTTCTGTAAAAAAGAACCTACTGAATTTCATCATTCTAAAACACCATCCAAATGTGGTCTTGAATTCGTTAAGAACTGAAGAGTCTACAGTTTTCTTGCTAGGTGGCATCAGTAGTTAATCACTTACCCTTGTGAGAAATTGAAAAGTGCTCTGACATGAATTAGCCTGAGGCTAACTGCGAGATACTGATTCTTTTTAGGTCTTTTATGAGATTACAAACTACATTTCCTTTTGGTGGAATAGTGAGTGACAGCTTCAGTAAAGAATAAATGCTCAGAGACATCAATAGTGGTGTGTGTGGTTATGGCAAAGGGCTGTTTTGTGGTGATAGCCACAACTAACTCCAAGTACGCAGACTACCTCAGCTAGCAGAAAATGATAGCTATACCAGTGCAGAACAGAGCTGAAGCTAATTAAATACAGGCCTGGGAAAGGTGTTCAGGAGCATCTTGGTCATGTGCGTATCCTGCAGCTGGCAGGCCAATGAGTTTGTTCAGCATTTCCCTGTGCTGTCCTGTGCAGAAATACATACAAGGAGCAATGGGGAAACAACCAGGAAGGACCCAGGAACCTGGGGCTTTTACCACGCAGCAGTTGCGCTTACAGGGTTTTGATAAGAACAGGCTTGTGGTGAAATTACCCTTATGTGTTTACCTTCTTGCTGCTTTCAGAGTACCAGACAGATTCCCAACCGTTACGTCCATGTGAACTTCAGAGGGAAAAGGCTTTTTCAGGAGGAGAAACCTACGTTCCTCAGTGCTCAGAAGATGGCCAGTTCAGGTAATTTATCCCTGCTATTATTCTGTTGTTACGTGATGTGACCTTTCATCCCTAATGAAAGCTTTAGCTTCAGTTTTGAAGAGCGTCCTTATCGGTGGACTGGAGGTTGAGGGGTGCAGGAGACTGAAGTGACTTTAAGCCGCGTTCAGATCCAGCATCTCCTGAATGAATTCCATGTTGCTGGAAATAATCCCTGGGTTAAGAGGTCAATCTATTATTAATAGGCTATTCTTGGCAACATTATTTGCACGTTAAATACCTGGTTCAGGTGGCTGTGTAATGCAACTGCTGTTTTCCTATGCATGCTCGTGTGCGCAGGGTCTGTGATCGATGTGCCAGTTGGCACAGCTGTGCCAGGATGACTTGGAGAAGTTATCCACCCTGCTGTAAGTGGCACAGTTGGGTTTACTTCTAAAGGCAGTAAAGGAGCTAAAGGACATGGAGAACAGTGGTTTAGAGAGCACCATGTTGCTTGAACACACAAGAAGTTAAAAAGTTAAAGCTGAGGGGGAGTGCAAATTGTAATGTTCTCTACTATTATCTTACTGTTGTTGCCTGGGGTGGGGGACCTAGACCACACTGGATTTGATTTTTTAAAAAGTCTCAAAATGTACGGTAATTCTCAAATACTGGGCATCAGGATTCTTTCCAACCTGCTTGCTTCCTGAATGACTTCAAGTCACTTATCTGAAATTCCTGAAGACTTCAGAGAATTACTAAAATTAAGAGCTCCCATCAGGTAGACTTAGAGTCACCAGAAACACACCCCTTTCTGATTCCATTATTTGCAGCGTTAAAGTACTTCAACCTGTTTGGCTTCTTTGTCTTGGTTTATGTCCCATACTGACTGAGGATTCTGTCACTAACAAAATCAAATATGTTACTTGTGGTCTCCTTCAGGACAGTTCAGTGCAGTAGGAACGGTCTTTCCTGTTGGTGCGTGGATGAGAATGGCATTGAGGTACCTGGCAGCAAACAGAATGGATATCCCATATCTTGTAAGTCAGAAGTTTTGGGGTTTGTTCAGATTGGATAAAGAACCATTTAAATCTGCATTTGAACTGCTAAAAACAATAGGTTAGCCCTGGACTTTGATGGACTCTAATTTGCTATAATTTGCTGGGCGTTGCTAGTGGAAGTTCTGGAGTTTTTCAGAGCTGATCACAGAAACGTGATATACCTGGATGATCTGTTTTCATGAAGGCCACAGTAATGTAAACTGTGAATGAAAGATCAATTTAATGTATTGGCTTTTGAGTTGGAGGGCTTCAGCCCCATCTGTGGTGGGTTTCTGTGTACCAGTTTTCATGACCTCAAGTCCATCAATGTCCTCATGCCACCTGGGTGGCAGAATCAGAACTTGCAGCTCTGAGAGAACTCAGATGTTGCCTTAATAAATGATTCAGTGCCCAGCAAGTACCTTCCTCTAACAGTGCCCCTCTCTGATACTACAGGCTTATCCTTTTGCCAGCTGCAAAAGCAGAGGATCTTGGTCAGTCGCTACATCAACAGCAGCAGCATCTCCTACATCCCTCAGTGCCTGGATTCAGGAGCATTTGATGTGGTGCAGTGTGACATGGAGCTGGGTCAGTGCTGGTGTGTAGATCCAGAAGGAATGGAGATTTATGGCACCAGGCAGAGAGGAAAGCCAACACGGTGTAAGTAATATCCAACAAAACAGTGGGTTTGGTAGAGTGGGAAGGTTTGGTGTGAGTGAAAGGTGGTAGATCAGGAGCTTGGACACCACAGACTATACTAATCCTGTAGAAATATAGGTGCTTAACTGAGGCGTTTAAGTCCGTGTTTTGTAGAGTCATAGAGTCATGGAATAGTTTGGGTTGGAAGTGACCTTTAAAGGTCATCTAGTCCAACCTCCCTGCAATGAGCAGGGACATCTTCAGCTAGATCAGGCTGCTCAGAGCCTGGTCCAACCTGACCTTGAGTGTTTCCAGGGAGAGAGCATCTACCACCTCTCTGGGCAAACTTGTTCCAGTGTTTCACCACCCATGTTGAAAATCGTTTCTTCCTTGTATCTAGTCTAAATCTACACTCCCTTACTTTAACGCCATTGCCCCTTGTCCTATTGCAACAGGTCCTGCTAAGAAGTTTGTTCCCATCTTTCTTCTAAGCCCCCTTTGAGAACTGAAATGCCGCAATATGGTCTTCTCACAGCCTTCTCTTCTCCAGGCTGAAATCCCCAACTCTCTCAGCCTTTCCTCATAGGAGAAGTTTTCCAGCCCTCTGTTCATTTCTGTGGCCTCCTCTGGACCCACTCCAACAGGTCCATGTCTTTCCTGTGCTGAGGGCTCCAGAGCTGGACGCAGGAGTCCAGGTGGGATCTCACGAGAGTAGAGGGGCAGAATCACCATCATAGAATATCTCAAATAATTGAAAGGGACGTGTGAGGATCATCGAATCCAACTCCCTGCTCCTCATAAAGACAATACGAGGCACCTAGGTGTCCAAGTTCCATCTAATGAATCTAAACTCCTTCCAAACCATGGGGCAGATATGCAGCTGTTTGTGGGAAGTTAAAACACCAATAAATACTACCTTTGTTGCCCATCAGGTCCAGGGAACTGTGAGATACGAGACCGTCGCATTCTGCACGGGTTTGGGGAGAAGAGCCCACCACAGTGCTCAGCAGATGGAGAGTTTCTGCCTGTCCAGTGCAAATTTGTCAACACTACAGACATGATGTTTTTTGATCTCGTTCATAGTTATAACAGGTAAAAGCACAGACTTGTGAAATAGGAAAGCAAACCTGCATACCTCTTCAAGTCACTGTCTTCGTGCTTTTTTTTATCCTTTCCACATGAAGCCCTTCTGTGACTGCACATGATGTTATTTTCTATTATTGAATGGACCAAGTAAAAGATCTTTTTCTTGTGAACTAAATTTTCTCATTTAGAAAAAAATGCTCTTCCATCCATGCAGTCTAATCAGTGTGTCCTCACACAGCAGCGGGTACCACATTGCGATCTGTTTTTGGGAAAGTAGCCAGGGCTATTTTTCAGACAGACACATGACAGCAGATGAGATAAATACACAAGGAACAAAGGAATTCAGATGTGTATATGAGGTAGGAAAGATGATTCCATATGGGAGATGAAAACAGATGGACAAGTGGCAAAGAGCAAGTTCCATGTGATGATGGGAAACTCTCATCCATTTAAGCAGTGCCAGGGTTGCTCACAGAGGTGAACCAAGAAGTGACGAACAGGCGTGCTGACATACGACTGGCTTTGGGTGGTTGGAGAGGGCTGGGGAAAACTTCAAAATTCTGGAGCAAGTCCTTGTTCATGGGAGCAAGAAGTCGTTGTCCTGTGGAGGAGCTGGGAATTAATGCTCAGGTGGAGAAAGAAGGGATGGGCAAGGGCAACCGCAGGGAGAGGGGTTTGTTTTGGTGCAGATGTTCAGACTCTCCAGAGCAACCTTTTGGTCTCCTGTGAAGTGCCATTATCTTGGCATCTCAGTCAACACATTTCTCCAGTGGAGGGCAGTGGAGTAAATGTGATGTCTCATTCTGACGTGGCTCTGTAGTAGCAAAGGCATTTTATTGTAAATGTCAGTTTTGCTGTTTTGAGGGTTTGCTTTTTTAATATAAGCAAAACTGAAATGCAGGCCCAAATGCACAGTGCAAATTTGTCAGAGCTTTGGGAGAGGTTGTTTTGGCAACAGCAAAATAATCTGGCTGTTTCATTTGTTGGCCTGTGGAGTGTGGAAATTCTAAAAGAGCAATTACAGAGGAGAAATCAATGCTTTAAATTAACTTTTTTTCTTCCATTGGGAGATTTGTCTGCAAAGACCTGCGAGATTGGGCTTTTCTTGTGGCTGTGTCATGTAATTAATCACAGCAAGATCATTTCACTCCCAGCTGTCTACCTTTCCAGTTATGGCACTGACTTAACCCATTACCATCATGTCTGAGTATCTCAGGTCATTAATATATTTATTTTCACATTATTCCTGCCTGAAATGTCATTATCTCATCCCATAAAGAGGAGGCCAGAACACAGAGTTGAAGGCATGAGTTACACAGCAGCGGACAATAGCAGAACAGGGATTTAGACCCATATTTTATGTTCATAAGGAACCAGTGCAACTTTCTTTGGTTCCACAGACTGATTTTTGAAATCTAGACATGTCACACTAACTCCCTTCCCAAATTGTTTGCTTACACTTTCATAAAGATTCGAGGATAAATCAGTATGTTAAAAAGAAATATGGCAAAATTCAGAAGCTTAGAGCTAAGGCTTTCCCAAGAGGAAGACTTTTGGAAAAAAAGATGAGCCCAAGTTTCCTGCCTCACCCTGGTGACTTGGCTCCGGTTGCTTATTTTATACAGACTGTGCCTGGGTCCTACTTGGATGGACAGCCACACAGAAAGCCATGCAGCAGATTGGCAAAGATCAAAAAAAATCAGAAGTCAAGGCGGATCTTTTAACTTTCTTGCTGTAGTTTTCATGAGGCTGAAGACCTTGTGTCAGTGTCTTTATCCCAGCTCGCTGGAGGTTTTGCCCTATAGTGTTATTTCGTTGGCAGTGGAAAAAATGTGATTTGGTTTTCTCCCTCTGTTTCTGAACAGTCAATGAGAAACGCAGCTACAACTTGATCTGCACTTGTGAAACACAGAAGAGGTTACTTGCAAACCTGCTTCTGAAGATCGGTGATGAGTTGTCTTTGCTGCAAGCCAAAGGCAGAGACTCATAGTTTGAAGAAAAGGTCAATAACCTCACATTTATTTACTTTCCCATATTTTTGAGTGTGAGCATTCTTGCTGAAACACACGGATACACTATAAATTCATGCGTGACTTAAATGTAGTTGTCTTTACTTTAGCTGTTGTTTTGGACTGGGTCTGATAGAGGAGGTACTCTGTTGTCGCTACTCATCTCGAGGGCTGTGATTAAAAAGAGGTGGAGAAAAGAAAAGCAGTGGTAGGAAGTGAGTGTTCCAGGTAAGGTGAGAAAAGTTCTGTCCTCTTGTTTTTGTGGGCCTAATTTATATCCGTTTGTGCTTTATTTAGCTGTATTCTCAGCTTGGAACAAAAATAACCAGAATGACAGGATATGACTACACGTCTGCCCCATATAAAAGTAGTATAATTATGCATGTGACGTCTTAACATTGAGGATGAAAGAAAGCAGCATGCAGATTTTTTCATTGCATCCTGTTTCACTTAGCTAGGTATTGAGGTACTGAGGTGATGAGCACCAAGGACATGAGCAGTACAGAATTCTGCCATTGAATATAACAGCATTGCTCTTCTAAGAAGAGAAAAGATCATATTCCTGACTGGGCAAGGGCCAGTGCATGATAATTTGGGGGAGAAGAAAGCTTTTGAAATGCCCCAAGCCATGTATATCCGTGCGTGCATAGAAGACCATAGAAAGATGGTATTTAGCTGTTTATATCTGAAATTATATTGGTTTAATGCTAACAGAAGTCCCTTTGTGCCCTGAAGTATGACACTTTGATTGCTTTTAGCATGTTAGCATCAGCAGCAGAGTGGGATTTGACGATCCAAAGTGGAGAGAGTCAGTAGGCTTTTAATTTGAAGACGTGGGAGAGTGCCACACGGATGTGCAAGCTCTGAGACACGAGCACCGCTGGATAATGCTGGGGCAGCCCTGAGGTTACCAGCCCCTTCCTCTGCTGGGGGTTCCTGCTGCTTCGTGCATTCCTCAGCTTGCGCGCTGGCATACTGAGGAAGCAGTAACCTCTGCAGCTCTCCTGGAAAGAGGTGGCAGAGCTCTCAGGCAGACTCCTGAAGGTAGCAAAGGCCTCTTACTCCACTCCTCTTACCTGACTGCTGGGGATGTCACTGGCTCCGAGCCGGACAAGCGTTTCACTGAGTTTCTCAGGGGCACTGCAGATCACACACTAGAGCAGCCCTGAGGCTGCAGGATGGTGGCACTGGACTTGAGACTGGTCATAGTCTTGACAGGCTGAGAGAGTTGGGGCTGTTCAGCCTGGAGAAGAGAAGGCTCCGGTGCGACCTTATAGCAGCCTGTCAGTACCTGAAGGGGGTCTACAGGAAGGATGGAGAGGGACTTTTCACAAGGGTGTGTAGTGATAGGACAAGGGGGAATGGCTGCAAACTAAAAGAGGGCAGATTTAGATTAGATATTAGGAAGAAATTCTTCACCATGAGGGTGGTGAAACACTGGCCCAGGTTGCCCAAAGAAGCTGTGGCTGCCCCCTCACTGGAACTGGTGAAGGCCAGGTTGGATGGAGCTCTGAGCAGCCTGGTCTAGTGGAAGATGTCCCTGCTCATGGCAGGGTGGTTGGAACCAGATGATCTTTAAGGTCCCTTCCAACCTTTGCCATTCTATGATCCTATGATAGTCCCAATTTCACAGAGTTACTGCAAAGTGCTTTGGCATGTTAACCTTTTTCCCAGTTGATCAGAGCCTAATCTACCATTACTCTCACTGATAAGTGTCATTCCTCAGTAAAAGTCTACTTTGTGTAATTCTCTGAATGTCTTGAGCAGAAAATTCCTCTCCCTTGTTGTTAGATTTTTCCCAAATAAGCCACATGCAGCTGGGACACCAGACCTTTATTGTATTTCGGGGTAAGTGTATGTGTCTGTAAAATAATACGAGTGTTTTGGAATTTGGCAAAATTCTTCAGTTGGTCATATTGCCTTAATCTAGAAAAACTGATCTTCTGTTTGCTTGGAGAAACCCTAGAGTGTCTGTCAGTTAAGATCACATTTATTATGTTTTTTTCCAACTCTGAGCCTATTAAGTTTCCTTCCGAAATCATTGCTTTGCTGGAATCTGGCTGTTATCACTCCTGGAGTATCGTACTGGAAACTTACGTCTCTTTGATCTCCAGAAGTAAGAGTCAGTCTTGTAGTATGTTAAAAACCCTTTCTCCTTAATCTGTTGAGCCATGCTTTCAAAATGAAAAAGATTAGTGAGGTTTTTATCAGCTTTTGTGCTTAATTCAGTGCAGAAAGCATACGTAACATGTAGGGAAGAGGAAACAACCTGTATGTTTAGGCACTCTGCCATTCTGTGCAGATTTGTGTAAGGAGCTAATGAACGGATGTTGTAATAACAATAAGCCAACCTCCATCTATTTTACACTCTGACAGGCTCTCAAAGATGAGAATAGAATGGGAAATGAGCATTAGATGCTGGGTACCTGCTTGGGAAGAGTCAGAAATCTGCCTGAAGGGAGTTCTTATTGTCCTGTGTTTGCTTAAAAAATTGTACTTAAAAAAATGGCATTTAGGAGACTTGTTAGCCTGCTAAAACACTGGTTTGGATCCTGTCAGAGCCCGGTTGCCACAAGGAGACCGAAGGCCTTTGTAATGGCTTTGTGCTGTGCAGACCTCCTCGCCGTCCAGATTCAGGAGGGAAACACAGATGATGCTTTGTTGCTGTCAGCATGCCTCCCTGGCTCTTCACAGGAGGCTGCTTTTCCTTCCAGGCTCCCAGAGGCTTTCCAAACGTTCAGCTCCCTGCGGGAGTCGTTCCCGGAGGTCTCTGGGTACTGTTACTGTGCGGACAGCCTGGGGAGAGAGTTAGCAGACACTGGTAAGTACCCTCCAGCATCTGATCCTTTAACTTGACGGGCTTTAAATTCCCAAGGCAAAGGACCAAATAACAACTATCAGTCATCAGCTTCATCTGGGACTTCAGTTTCATTCTTAAAAGGGGTAAAACCACTGTGACCAGTGTAGTGCCCATAGGAAAGACTGGAGCTCGCTGGTGAAATCCCACCCTTAGTAGAAGCAATTCAGTCAGCAGCAAGTGGAGTTGCTGCCTGGGAACAGATCCTGTCCATTTTGGCATGGTGGAATAGGGCTTCTGAATGTACAGTCTCTGCCCACACTAGAAAGCTGTGTCATATTCGATAAGTCCAATTAGCAAATGCAGGGGAATAGAAAGGGCCTGGAGATGGATCTATTTTCTTCTTGCTTAGGTAGAATCATGGAATGGTTTGGGTTGGAAGGGACCTTTAAAGATCATCTGGTCCAATGCTTCTGCTATGGATGGGGACATCGGATGGTCCTTCCTTTTCTATCATAGCCTCAGGATGCCTTTTAGGCATGTTAATAGTTGATGGGACACTTTGGAAGAAAGAATGTTTTTTTCCAAGAAGGAGGAATAAGGAGGTTGAGGACTTCGAGCTCCTCTTCATTAAATATGGTGGTTTTAAAAAAAAAACAAACCACTCAGAAAAATGCAAAGCATGATAGCTTAAAATTTAGATGGTAAATGAGAATTTCAGCATTTAATTCCCATGTGGCTGAGAAGTTCTCCAAAATTTTGTGCACTCAGAGACGCTACTGTACATCTTTTCATTCACTCAAGGTATACAACCAAGATGATTAGGAATGGGTTTTTGGAAACGTCAGTTCCCCAAAGCATCAGTTGTTCTCCTGCAAACAAAAGCACAGGACAGTGCCAGGAACTGGATGATCCTCCTGCTCATGTTGGTAGATGTAAAGGTGTAAAGCTAATGACTGGGCACTCAGCAGTGGGTTGTACGGTGCGGTACCTTAGGGCTATGCGGTGTAAGTTCACATTTGGCCTGTTTAGAGGGCTGGTTTTCTTTTTCCTGATAGGCTTCCGATTCTGCTACTCTGGTATAAAGCAAGTGACTTCAATCTTAAAAACAGGCTCTGTGCTAAAATTCTCTCTTTCCCAGGTTTGGAACTGCTGCTTGATGAAGTTTATGATACGGTTTTCTCTGCCGTGGAGCCTCCCCGTGTGTTCTCAGAGACCAGCATGTATCGGATCCTGCAGAGGCGGTTTCTGGGGGTGCAGCTAGCTACCTCTGGCAAGTTCAGATGTGAGTAGCACCCAGGTGATACCCTGTAAATGAAGTGACAATTTTGGAGCTCATATGTGACAGCTGCCTTTGGGGAGAGTTGTTCTAGGTGTCTCTTGCACTAAAAGCATATAACATCACAGTTTCAGTGCAAGAATCAAGGTCCCTGAATTTAACTGGCTTTTAGCCTCTGGATTGTACTTCTTACCAGCAGGTTGTACCTGTCCTCCGATAAAGACTTTCCCACGCACTTGAAGTTCACGTTAGTTGAAATCCCATGAACGCTCTGATCTCTTGCTCTGAGATTATCCAGATGGATCTGATGATTTATTAGATTAAAAGCCTGAGAAAGTGCTCCCTGATTTATGATGGTACGCTTGGCAATTGGAAGGATCTTACATTGGGCACAAGCACACTCGATCCCCAGGAGGCTACACAAGAGTTTCTAGTGCCTTAGCCAGCAAGGCTGAGCTTCTGGAGCTGCCCTTGGGTCCATTCCCTCCCCGGCTGCAGCAGGCAAATGGGAAGAGAGTTTCTCTGCCTGCGGGCAGTGAACTCTGCGGAACAGGAGGTCAGGTACCTCCTTCTCTCTCCCACACCAAAGCCCAAGAGAATTGCCTTGGCTGGGGGAAGTTTGAACCCCTGGGTGTGATCTTTCATCCTCCTGTCCAAATTCCTCTGACATTGCTGTCTGACTCTCGCTAAGGAGTTGCATCACCAGAGATATTAAGCAGACACTGACGTAAGTCTTCCGGCCACATAGTCACAAGGTTTTTCAGTTTCTGGGACATGCTGATAATTCTGGGGAGTCTGGAAAGCATCTTCCCCCTCCTGCTGCACAGTGCTGTGCAGAAGCTCTGACTGTAGCTAGGGATGCAGCGGCTGCCAGCAAAGATGAAGCTGTAACAGCCACAAGATGGAGATGTGACCACGTTCCTCAGCCGCTGAGGAGGATCGCTTTGGTGACTTACCCAGCTCCCGCACCCCAGCCAGAAGCCATGCACGTTAGGAAAGTTGTCGGACTGCCCTGGTGGACAGGTTGTTCTGATGGGATGCTCGTCCTGAGCGTGGCTGCAAAGCTCTTGAAGGTGTCAAACGCTTAGGCTGTAGGATTGCGGGTTTGTATAAACAAGCAACATTTCTGTTGGGAGGGTAGAGTCTAGTATTGGAGAGATCATAACTCAGAAAATTCATTTTATGAAGTTTTTCTTTGCCGTTCAGGCTGGTTTGACAAGGATAGAGTCTTCAGATCCCTGTGGAGGGAAATGAAAGAAATTGGGTGCTCCCAGACCAAATCTCCACAGGCAGGTGCGGATCCTTTTGCTGCAGCAATGCCTCATTCTCTTCAGAAACATCGCTGTTTGCCTGCAGCTCAGTCTCCCAAGCTGCACAGCTGTCTCTGTTGACCAGCTTTGCATTTGCATTAAGGGCCAGAGCTCCCCTGGCCTCCAGCACGGCTTCCCGAGAGAGATGCCGCTGCTCTGCCTACCCACAACTACGGCTGAAAAATACGTTAAGGTTTTATTTTCTGGGGCTTTTTTTTCAGAAATAAATACCTACAGCAGAAAATGCTGGGGCCAGTTCTTCAGGGGAAAAGAGGATGGAGAATTTACATTCTGGGCTGTTACTTGAAGTTTCACTGAAAACAGTCAGGAAATTAAATTTTTTTTTCTTTTTTTTTTTTTTTCTCCCAAGTAGGCAAACAATGGGATCAAACAGAGATGGCTCTGAAACTTTAAGCTTTCGCTCCTTAGCGCATACTGTTTTTCTTCCAGGCCCCTCAAAATGTGAGGTTGAGCGGTATGCAGCCCTGCGTTACCAGCATGGCTACGTGCCGGCTTGCGACACTGATGGGAGCTACACGCCGGTGCAGTGTCAGCAGGGAGGACAGTGCTGGTGCGTGGACACCAAAGGGCGAGAGGTCCAGGGCACAAAGCGACGAGGACAGCCCCCTGCCTGCGGTATGTGTGAGGTTTGGAAAAGGAAAAATGAGCACATCTCTCGGTGTCTTTAGAAAGAAACCCGAAGGACCAGTTCACTTCTCGGTGCTGACAGATTCTCGTGCTGACAAAATGAGGTCCAAAACCCTCTCTGGGGTTAAGAGCCACATTCTAATAAACTGTTAAGTATCATATTCCTTTTATTTTCCTTCATGATCTTTCTTTAACCTTTTAGTTTTGCATATAGGAAGGCTTTTCTTTGCAGCCTTGGTATCTGTCTCTTGACTCCAGGAGCTGGGGTTTAAGTCAGAATATCTTGGGACAATACAGGGAAGCCAGTATTAATAGTTTTTTATTTTACCTTCTTCCTTTGGTGAAATGCTGTGGAATTTCTAAGGCATGTCTCATCCTGAGCATTTTTTCCCCATCTCTCTCATTGCATCTTTGACCATGAAAATTGTCAAATTCCATTAAAAAAGCCCTAAACAATTCGGAAAAGGTGTATGGGTTTGGGCGTTGAGACATTTCATGAAGAATACACCATCAAATCAGTGCTCCAAATGGAAATGACGGCAGAAATGTCAAAGGGCCAGAGGGGAAGAGGAAAGTTAAAAACCTTCACTCCAAAGTGCACTACCTAAATATTCAGGATTGCGCTGGAGGGCTGGGGGAGCACAAGGTCTTAAAGCAGGAGCCGCTTTGGGGGAAGGCAATTGCTCTGCCTGCGAGACGCAGCCTTACCAGCCAGGTAGGGGAAGGACCTACCCTTGGTGTCACGGCTCCAAGTCGCTCAGAGTGCTCTGGGCACAGACAGGCTTACTGTGAAATGAAATTTTAATGTGCCTCCGAGGCTGATCACCAAGGATTTTGCAAGGGAACCTCCGAGAGGCCTTGCCATATGTTGGGACTGGTTGTTCTCTCTTTCAGTGTGCTATGCTGAGCACTCCTGATGATTTTTTTTTTTGGGGGGGG
>Ga0065711_1028318_pt1 | contig 41981 bp, 31 predicted proteins | sample Hoacrofraction12_FD_59098 | JGI IMG/M metagenome (GOLD analysis project Ga0065711, IMG submission 59098) | Hoatzin crop microbial communities from Cojedes, Venezuela - Epithelial fraction 12 v2 (version 2) | ecosystem: Host-associated > Birds > Digestive system > Esophagus > Crop | place...
AGGACAGGGAGAGATCACTCACCAATTACTGTCATGGACAAAACAGACTGAACTTGGGGAGAAAAGGGAGTTTAATTCATCACCAATCAAATCAGAGTAGGATAGTGAGAAATAAATCCAGATCTTAAAACACCTCCCCCCCTCCCTCCCTTCTTCCTGGGCTCAGCTTCACTCCCGTTGCTCTACCTCCTCCCCTTCTTCACTGACCTTCGTGTGTCAGAGTTGTTTTTCTCACATAGTCTTACTCCTCTCTCCTCACCGCCATTTCACTGCTGAGTTTTTTTTCTTTCCTTTCTTAAATATGTTATCACAGAGGCGCTACCACTGTCGCTGATTGGCTTGGCCTTGGGCAGCAGCAGATCCGTCTTGGAGCCGGCTTGCAGTGGCTTTATCAGACATGGGGGAAGTTTCTCACAGCTTCTCACATACGCCACCCCTGTAGCCCCCCTCGCTACCAAACCCTTGCCACGCAAACCCATAATGTTAGATAATAAGGGAAAATACCCATAATTCACAAGAAATATCTATAAAATGCACAGCAAGTGCTTCTATTATTGCCTGTTATTTGAATCTCTGTGTTCTGTAGTTTTGTAGCAAAGAATCTTTTTCCAGTTCATGCATTTGACCATCTTATTTCTTGTTATTTTGAATGCATGCATACATCTACATTAAGAACTTTACATTAATTCTATTTGAATATGGACTGAGGTTATTGAAGAACACTTTTTGCAATACTGGTAAAGCAATGAACACAGATGGTCCCAGATTTGCTCAGAAATTCCTGTCTAAAGCTGTTTTGGTTTGCTTTCTCTGCTAGCAAAGTTTAAACAGCACTGTAAGAATCAATCCTGCACACCTCTGTCACACTGCTGGCTGAACAATCCTTTTTGGCCACAGCTCCTTAAGCGGAGTTTCCACACTTTCTGCACTGACACACATTATACAGCCAGCCAAAGACTCCCTACACAGACACTAACGCACCGTAGTATCGTCATTATTTTTATTTACTTACAGAATGCCAAGCTTGATACAATACTAAACAAAACCAACATGGTCCTGCCTCAAGGACTTGCTATACTTTCATCTCTACCAACTCTGGTGTCACAAAACAACATCAGCCTCTATAGCTCCCTTGAACTTTCTGTTCCTCCTTCAGAAGCTGACAAGTTCATGAAGAAATGTCTGTGCCGATACAAGACAGTATTACCCTACAGCTGTCTGCCAATGTCCTTTTGCTGGTACAGGCTGGTTGAACGTTTCTCATCAAGTTCAGTACAAAAGTCAGCTGTAAAACCTACTTTGGGAAACTGGCCAGGCACAGGTAGTGAAGCTAAGCGACAGGCCTGAGATTTTATAGGTTATTTAACTCAAGTTGTTTCCACACAACGTGTGAAGCAACATTGACATTAATCTGGGAGAAGATGTGCACTACCTCTTTCAAAATCAACTTCTGAGTCTCAGACAACTGTAATTTTCAGAAAATGGATTCCACACAGGCTGCAAAAAAGAAACACTTCAGAAGTTAAGTTGACTTTTAGGAGAGAACTGGGGACTGTTTCTGGATGCTAAGGAGTAATACAAATCAGAAGTAGAACCTAAATCTGGAGCAGATGTCTCCCAGATGTCAGCTGGAAGAGACACGCATCACTGTATGCCCTCCATGCTAGTGGTGAGGACAAGACCCAAACTCTCTGAGTCCCCCAAACTCTTCCTCTCTGTCTGTCTTTGAAATGCAGTACAGGAACTCAGAAATAATCTGCAGCATTGCTCCAGGAAAACGTGTGTTGTCGATGCCACAGAAAGGAAGGGTGAGTCAAGGGCTGAGGGAGAGGAAGATGAAGTTTTCTTTCTATTCCTCATAAATCTGCAACTGCCAGAGGTGAATCAACCTGCAGAAAGGGCATAGGTGACGGAGCAGGCAGGTTGCAAAATATAGGTCACAAAATTAATGCATTGCATAGCACATAAGCTTCGTCACTTGGTGCATGAACATTTCCACCTTCAAAGTAAGTAGTTAAACACATAAAGAACAATAGTTCTTCTTTGGACATTTTTTGGCTATAGAAAATTGAAAGTAATATCAGGTGCTAGTGTTTAGAAAGTAAAAGTTGAGACAGATATCAGCTAAACATTAAAGTCTAGTTTTTTGTGAATAAAAGGCTGCTATACAGCAGATCATACCTCTTCTAACACGAAGTTTTATTTCTTTGGCATGCGTTCAGTTGTCATGAAGAAGAGTCTGACTGGGGAGCAGTTCTTTGGGTGGTGTTAGTGAACCTTCGGATGATGTTAGTGAACCCTGGAGGTGTTCAAAAAACGTGTAGATGTGCCACTTCAGGATACGGTTTAGTAGGCATGGTGGTGTTGGGTTGATGGTTGGACCTGATGATCTTAGATATCTTTTCCAGCATGTGATTCTATGCTTCTAAGGCAGGGGAGTGAGTGCATTATAATTGGTCAATAAGATTTCATAAAAATGTTGCTTTGTTGGCTTTGATGTCCATCTTTGCAGGCTGCTGCTGAGTTTTCTGAAGCTGCCAGGACCTGTCAGGCTATGCTGTGTAGACATAAAGCTGTAATGAAGTTTTGGTTAACTCAGTAGGATGGGCAGAGCATCAAGAGAACCCTCTTGACACTAGTTTTTTTCTCACAAGACAAATTCTTGACAGATATCAAATATTTTTTTCCAATAATAAAGATAAAATCCTATAGATTTAAAGGAAGGTATGATTTTTGCCTTTATTTTTTTCTCAGAAGTCTTTCTAATAGCAGTCATACCTTGGACACCAGCTCCTCCTTTACTCACACAAAATAATGTGGACATCACTCTCTTATGGCTATGGCAATCTAACATGCCGTGCATTGAGGAGGGACACTCATTGCAGAAATTAAGAAAACAGAGCTTGTCCTGCTCTGAGAAAAAAATTGCCATTCCATGACTTGACACCACCTTGTCCTTTTTCCAGTTACAGATACTTGTTTAGTTTGGTTTTAGCCCTCCTGTAGTGGTTTCCATTACGAATAAAATATGCACTCATCTGTTACGCTCACCATCTCCTCATACCACTGGGAGCTGGATGGTTATTAATGTCCCTATATTAGTGAGGGAGAAAAAAAAATGAATGCAGACCATCAAATTTCATAACTCTTGGCTCTTCATCCCATGTTTATGCTAGTATGCCGTGACACTGCTTTTTACATACAATTGCAATTTTTCTTTTTTTCTGATTATTCATGATTTGGAGAATGCTGCTTTAGGCAGTCAATAGCAATTATACTTGGTGAAAAGAACATACAATACAAATTAGAGCAATATAGATTTCCCCCCCTGTTACTTTAATGTTTAGTTACCCTGTTAGATTTAAACTGAGTACATAACGTTTAATAAATTGCTTTCACTAAAACCCATTAACTGACACTTAGAAATAGCATTTTAATCCAAAGGAGTTCGGCAAAACATTAGTGCAATTAATAGGTACGTTGGAGCAGTGAAAAATCCACTCTAAAACAAAGTGTATCCACGGTGGCAGGTTGTTTATATCCCATACTTAAAAGCATCATGAAAACTGAGGGCAAGATCCTTAGCCAGCTCCAGTGAATGCCATGGAGTTTCTCCCATTTACTTTCAAAGAGGGCTTGGCCCTGTGATTTAAACCCACATTTCATTGCCTTGGCAAAACTTGCTGCTTTTCTGGTGGCTGGGTACAGAATGAGCAAGAGCTTTAGGGCAAAGGCCGTATGGAGCTGTGCACCAGCCGACTGAGGCACAGGAGAAGCTGGGCCATGGCTTGTGCTCACAATTACTCATGCTCTTCCTCCTCCTCTTCCCTTCCACTCCTCTTCCAGGCAAAGGCAGTATCTTCTTCCTGCAGCTTGTTTCTTCCCTCTCTGTCAGTGTGGGCAGCAGCAGGAGCGACAGTACCACACACCCTCTGCAGAGGCTGGGCACTGGAACCAGGACTTTCTGATGCAGGTGAGCCCTAGCAAGCAAGCTCCTCTGAGAGGAACCTTGTATCTGTTTGACTTGTTTCTTCATGGTAACTTCTCTCTGCCTGGCCATTGAATATTTTTTTTAACTTTTTTAAAGATGCAGTGAATGAAAATTCCTTTCTTTGTGTGACTATCATAAATCAGCATTTCTCTAGTTTCACACAGAGCACAAGCATTCCTTTCTCCAATAGCTGCACACAGTGCTTTGTTTGCAGAAAGAGAGGATAAAAGTTTCCAGCAAGCATAGATAAATCACATGTTTTTGACCAGTAGTGTAGTTTTTTGTGATGTGTGCAGGGCTATATGTACTTCTCTCCTTCTGTCCTCAGGTTTGAGCCCTACCGCTTACTTTGCCCAACAGGACAAGTTTCTGTCCCACCACACTTACCTGTCCCACCACACTTACCTCCCAGCACACTGGTCCTGCTCTGGCACTCCCAGTTCGCTCTGCTATCCAGAACAGTCTCTCAGAACAGAAGTGGGCAACTCAGTGGCTGTCCAATACATTTGTCCTTCCCAGTTCCTGAACTTTTGTCCTGTTTATCCAAAACATGTTGCTTATTGGGAAAACCTCTTCAGATGTTCTGGTTTTACTCTTATCTTGTAGTAACCCTGAAACAGAGTGTAGCTTTTCTTGATCCATGTTCCCTTCTTCTTAGTTGTTCTGCTTTCTCTTTCTTTGGTTTAGTTGAATATACTCACCCCAGCATACACTATTCACATTTATTATGAAGCAACTCCTTATCCTTCCATGTATCCTTCTTTGGCTATGACTGCGGAAATGTATTTGTTTAAACAGCAACATGAAGAGAAAGTTGTAATCTGTCGTTTCCATACTGAAAGTACATACAGTGCCAGTGCCTGTAATTTGAGAAAACTTTTCTGCTGAGAGGATCTGCTGAAATAATATCTGAGTATCATTTGCCAAGAAATGTGGATAAGGATATTTTACCTTTTTAAATAAAAGCATAATAATCAAGTTTACGCCAGAAATTCTCATCTATAATACAAACTCAGTAGTTTAGCAGAAGCACATTCTGTAGAATTCTTTATGGAATCAGTAAAGATGCCATTTTTCAATGTAAAGATTCATCCATCATTCCATTTCTCTTGAGGAAATTTTTTTATGAATGTGCTGGAAGTATTAATGAAATATGAGACTGTCTCATTGCAATCAGGTGGAGGAAGAAAGATAATACTGTATGTATTTTATTAATGCACAAGAAGTTCTTGAATCCATATCCTGTAAGCAGGGGTGAGCAGTGGAATGTTCATTCCTGGGATACTTTGTGAATCCCCAAAATGATGTGGGAAGCTTTAGTGGTACATATAACCTCACTGATGACTGACAGCCCTTCTGTTTGCGCATGTGCTTGTATCAGCATTTGCACTAATGAAAAAAAGCCGCCAAATCAGTAGGGATTTCTCCAATAGCTGGGATGACAGACTTCATGATTTTCTGATGGAGAACAAACCTCTGTATGTTCAGACTGAAAAGCTCAACAGTCAGGAACAGATCAGTATCTAGTTATAGTTGGCCACCATGATGTCGGCTGAAGAATTTTAGATAAGCTATACTTGGACGGTTTTTATGAACTGCTTTTAAAGGATGATGAAGATACTTACCCAGAACAATAGTTCTTATACCCCCAGGAGGCAGTCCACCTCTACTAAAAGTTTATCCTTCCTCTAAAAATCAAGTCTCATCTCCTGAGTAATATCACATTTGTACCATTAGCCATTTAATTTAAAGCATGGAACTTTATATAGCAACTAATCTCTGTGTGGCCTGGCAAAGTTGGTTGATTGTCACAGATAATTGGTTGATTTGGACAGTATTCAAGCTGGTGGCCTTCTGTATTCAAGATCATCTCTCTTCAGAATATACTGTGCACTCTGTTAAAGGCAGCATGGAAAGACCATCATCATTAGCAATTTTGCTGAAGAGCAATATTTGATAACCGACTAACAGGCCATTACTTGAATTGCCTACCTCTGTCATTTCAGCACAGCTAAAATAAGAATTCTCTCTCAGTCTTCCAGAACATAAGAGGTTTGTAATCAACTATTTGTGTAAATCTGGGGGCACGTAGGGAGTCATGAATTGTCAGCTTTCCAAATAAAGAAAATTTTAATTATTGTTAGTAAGCTTCTTGTAAAAACAAAAGTTTCTCCCTGGCTGCATGTGCACTCAGCAGAACCCCTTTCAATCCAGGCAGACCTGCACTGACAGCGAACGGCACATGCTTATACAGCCTGCAGCATGTGAGGCATACACAGGAGCTGCGGGCAAATAGTGTATTTGATGACTTGCCTCTATTTACTCTCTTGAGTTCCTCCAGAACAGATAACCTAAAACTTCATCTCTGTCCAAAAGAGTGTACAGATCATTTTTTAGTTCTGGTATTGAATGTCAGCTAACACAGCAGGGCCCAGTCCATAACTAGGGCTCCTGGTCACATTTGCACACATCAGTAACAACAACAGCAGCAACCCCATTGTTCTTGCACTAACTCATTTGTAAACATCTGGAAATACCTTCTGATCTTTACACGTTTTGCCAGCACTTTGTGTAAAGTTGCATCTTTGTCCAGTGTAGCAACTACAAGAACTTACTTGCCACTACTGTGGCAACTTTTGGTGTGAAGAATGCAGTTTTATAGCATTGGAACACATCTTCAGCCACTATAAATCCATAAACCTCTAATGAACTAGTTTACATTACACGAGGTGAAGGTCCAGTCTAGAGCCATTTAGGTAAATTTTACAGAGTTATGCAAGAAAATTTTACTGAAACCTCTAATTTTTGGTGATATCAGCTGGGTAATTTTTTGAGCTCTGTTAAACGGGATGATGAATCAGCACCTGTTCTGCCAGGCCCTTCATGTTGTCTCAACAGCTGTAAAGTGTAGAGGTTCGTGACACACAATGGCTAAGGGGCCCAGTGAGTGATTCAAATCATGTATTCCTTCAATGATGTCTTCAAAGATCCCACGTATCTTGGAGTTTGGGAACGACCGGGCAAAATCTGCCTCCAGACTGCAAGCCATCACTGAGGCCAGTAAACAGAGAGACAAGGAGGGAAAGTCTACCAGACCAAAGATCAGCAGTTACTGTTCGTATTTCCTCCAGGGATCTAATTGTTGAATATTTTCAGGGTTTTTAGTAGCAAAGGATCATTAATCCTCAACTCCTAATCAGTGCAGACATTAACGTGCAGTAAATACAATTTACTTGGTTTGGTAAGTGTGGTTGTCTGTGTGTTATTTTGAAATCATTCCCATCAGTTATGGAAATAAGGCTTTTGCATGCCCCACCTTTGTTAGACATGTCATGGATCTATGAGTCAATAGTCTATCATTTAATGTTTTCCATGTATGTAAGTGTCCTGGTTTCAGCTGGGATAAAGTTAATTTTCCTCCAAGTAGCTGCAGTGTTTTGAATTCAATATGAGAAGAATGTTGATAATACTGATGGTTTTAGCTGTTGTTAAGAAACCAAAAACTTTTTCCAGTCACCCATATTCGGCTGATGAGCAGGTGTGCAGGAGCTAGGAGGGAGCATAGCCAGGCAGACAGCCCGAGCTGGCCGGTGGAAATCTTCCATACCATGGACATCATGCTCAGATTATGAATGGGGGTTGGCTGGGGAGGGAAAGCTATCTGCTCTTCTCTGTTTCTGTGAGTTTGAATCCTCTCGTGGCCGGGAGTTCGAACTTTTCCTGAAGTTTGATCTTATTTCAGGAGTTATGCAGAATTCGTGAAATCCATGAGTTCTGTGTTCTGTGATTGCTGCTCAGGCGGTGAGAAAAAAAATGTATTGTGTATTGTTTGCTTTGCATATTCGTTATTATTAGTGGTAGTAGTACAATTAGGAGAAGGAGGAGTAGAAGGAGGAGAAGGAGGAGGATTTCTTTTGTTGTTTTACTAAACTGTCTTTATCTCAACCCACAAGTTTTCCCTTTTGTCCATTCTTCTCCCCATCCCACTGAGGGGGAAGAGGAGGGGTGAGAAAGCGGCTGTCTGGTGCTTAGTTGCCAGCTGCCGAGTTAAACCACGACAATAGGTCATTGATTTCAAAGAACAACACTGACTCCATCTTGTGCCCTGTACTCATACTCTATACCAAAGTGATATTGAAAACACGGATTAAAAATGCTCAGCAAAACAGGTTCCTTAAGAAGGTGGTTTAATCACTGCAAATTTTTGCAGACCCAAAGGCACCACCTGACATTCAGCCAAATTGCAGTTAACTATGAGGCCATTCTTCAGTTTTACTGAGCTCATTTCAAACCAAGTTAAACAAGGAGTGACTGACAATAGTAACTCCCACAACATCAGTACTACTGCTCACGTGCTGCATTAGGAAGGCAACTGGCACAGCTCCTGCTGGCATTGGTGCATCCACCTGCAGCTTCTGCTACATAGACAGCTGACACCAAACTTCTCAGAAATATAGGCAAACCCAACAGAACCAAGACCAGGCTGCTCCTGAAATGACAGAGGTGCAGAAACGAGTAGAAGAGCTGAGACTTGAAGAAAGACCTAGAAAAGCCAGTTTGGCTGTTCCTGCTACAGTGGGTAGAGAGCAGGTGAGGAAGTGCTCCCAACTCCTGGGATGCCAGCCCTGGCCACAGCCAGCCACCAGCAGTCCAGTGTCCTTGGGGACAGCAGGGGCCTGCTATTTAGCAGAGATTTTCCTCTATAGGTAACTAAATGCTAAACAGGGCAGTGGGGTTTAAGCCTGGTTCTCCTATGCCTCACATGACTGCATTAACCATGGGACTATAAAGCTAGATGCTTGAAAGTTTAACAATTTAAGTTTGAGTGTTTCGACTGCTAAAATCGAAGATAGCCTCAGCTGAGACCCCCAACACTGCCACCCTTCCAACATTCACTTGAAACATGAAAAACTCAGATTCAAGTGTCTGTTCAGAAGGCTGGGAGTAAACAGGCATTCCATCTGCAAATGGATGGAAAGAGGAGAAACACAGACCTGTGTAGCCTGAGGAACACATCAGCTAAAGGAGAAATAGCCTAGACATGAGATGTATGCAGTAAATGAGAAGATTTCTGAGCATTATCGGAGAGCGGTTCTCCAGCAAGTTTTCTCCTGGTGTGTCTGGGACAAGACATTAGGCAGAGTCTTGATCAATTTATGAAAGGTTATGAATGGCAGCACTAGCAGGAGACTGGATTGATTATAAAGGCAGGTCTTTTATGATCTATCTTCAGCAAGTCAAGCAAAAATCTACATGAATTCTGCTTGTGTGGTTATGAAGGTCAGTCCTCAGACGACACACAGTGCTAACTAATTATAAGAAACAACACATGTAATGAAGAGATGTCCTGACTTCTGTGAGTTCTCTATGCATCAAGAAGAACATCTGAACATGCCAAATATACCCTGTCTGTGCCCACATGTCCTAAGAATCATGCAGTTGTTGTAAAAGCAGCTCTTCTTCATTGGCTTCCTTAGAACATGAAGTCTGCACCTTATCTTTGGCTCGATACTGCTTCCTCAGCAGTTACTTTTTTTTTTTGATGTCCTCTTTATTGCTACAGGCTACTTTTGTTAGTGTCTAGTCAAAGAGCTGTGTCTCGACGAGAAATGCAGAGCACCATCAGGCAAGGCTCTTAAAATGTCACATTCATGCTCAAATAGGCAGATGCTGAAAGGATTTCTATAATGTCTTAAATAGATGGCACCAAGTAGGCAGTCTGAAAGCTTGCTAAAAATGGCAGTTCTCATTCACTTCCAAAATCAAGATCACATCGTGAACCAAAACCTTTGAGGAAACAAAGAGTATTTAACCAGGAAAGTGCTAAAATCCACCCAGATGCATGTTAAGGTATCCTGTAGGGCACGATGGCAATGGCAGCTGGATGGGCATCTGGCCCTAAGCCATGAGCTGGCAGTGCAAGCAGCCTGCTTTTCAGTGTGAACCATCTAAGTCTTTTTCATACCACCTCCCAGAAATTTCTCACAGGCTTAAACTGCACATATAATTGCAGGGTCTGGATTTCTTTTTATCTTTCCAGCCACTTAAATCCTAGCTACTTTCTTCTCCTTTTGCCTCTCGAGGTGTCTCGTTCTAAGTTCTTCTCTCATCGCCGTGCACACAAAAATCTTTATACCAATCCACTCCATCAGAAGAAATGTCCCTCCGCTGCAGCCAGGACAAGCCCTCCTTCTCCAGGTGGAGGGTGCCAGTAGTCACTCTGCAGGGATGCCAAGAGGAGATGACAGCAGAGGAGCACATATGAGGAAGGAACATGGCTGTGAAGTTGAAAATTCACCAGCCACCACACACCACAGACGTCAGAACACATCTCCCTCTACCTTCTCTGCTCTGCCAAAAATAAAGGCTAGGGGCAGAACACCGGTCTCCAATCCATTTGATTGCTCTCTGCTGTGACTCAATGACAAATGTTTGCCTTTTAAGCAGCAGTAAAAAGTCAACAAAGGGAGAAAGTTCATCTACGTCTAAAATTACTTTAGCACAAGCAGGCAGATAAAGCTGGTCAGCACTTGAAGGTTTCAAATTATCTGAAATTGCCACATTCTAAGGTTTGTTTTCATTCCAAATTCCAAATGGAAAAATAAGGTTTTTCTGACATAACATTACAAGAAAAAGCTGAATCATTATTTCATATAAATCACAACTATTCAATTTTATTAAAATAAAAATGTTGTGTCCCAATTTTCATCCTTTCAATTTCACATTATGGAAATATAAGAGGAAGCTGTAATGATAAAGGTGACTTGCTCTATGATAAATGATACATTGAATTAAATCAGATTAATTTCACAAACCAATAAAGTTGTTAGTCCTAATAAAATCATTATCTGGGGCTTAGAACTTAGGTGCTCTTTCATGAAAAAAAATCATAATCGACATTTCTCACAAGAAAAATTTAGATTTTGGTGAAACAGCCTTTCCCAACTTAAAAATAAGTTATCGGAAAAATTTTGCCAATTTTGAACACCCTCAAGGGTGTTTTATTCTTTGGGTTAAAACCTGCAGGGATGACTCACGGCCCCAGTGAATCAACGGGATGAAGGGGTGCTGATCACCTGAGGACTGCACTGTTACCAATGGTGCACAACCCTGCTGGAAACCAGGTCATTCCAGTGATTAAACTCATTTACAATAGTTCGAACAGGAGAGTTGTTCTGAAAGGATCACAGCAATATTGACTAAAAAGTCAATGAGATGCTGGGGAAATTAACGTTGCACACTTGACACACTTAGAAATGCCATTAGCTGGAAACTCAGCTAATCCTGCAGGATGGGGACATGGAGATCGAGTTAGGAGCAAAGAAAGCATTCAACAAGGTGGGTGAGTAACTCCAGCTGCCACTGGGTTTTGCATGATGCATGGACACTGAGGCAATCTGGCCATGAGCCCCAGTTTTGCAGCATGATTTCTGTGACTGGAACAAACTACACAACTGGAGCACTCGCTGTTTAAAAAGAAATGATTGGAGGGATCACTAATTGCTCTCAGGTTTATTTGATAATGCTGTTCTTTTCTCCAATCTCCTGATATATTTCATAGCAGATGTGTACCTAGACAACAACCCCATACAAAAAAAAAGCTTAGGAATAAAGAAGCTGTCTCCACTTCCATTTTTCTTTTTTCTTTATTCCTTTTTCTTTTTCTTTTCTCTTTTTTTTCTTTTATAACTGCAAGTCCTTCTTGGGAAAAGCTATTTCACAGCTGTCTACGGTCTTTCAGGGGAGTTTATAACTGATCTCAGGAGATGTGTGGGATCTAATTTATCAACGGATCAGAAGAAACTGTAACCAAACAATACAATAGTAATCCATTCTCCATCAGAAGAAACACTTTCAAGATAAAGAAAAATCCTTTCACTCCTTTCACTCATTTTAAATACGGCTCAGTGTCAGAGGCAAAAACTCAACACATAGAGCTTACAATGAATACCTCAGATCGAATTGCAGGTGATACTGCCTTTGACGGTGATACTGTTGCAGAAGGATACTGCCTTTACGCAGTGACTCCATGCACAGGGGAAGATTTTTCTGTAGTATTTTTGTGTAGGGAGTTTGGGCCAAGATGGATCCCTCTCAGTTTATTTGTAGGTCAGCTGTCGATATTTTGCCTTTGGAGCAGCTCCTCTCTCCTTGTGCTTTTCCAGCCTTCTCTCTTCACTCTGCAGCACAATTACTCGTGTGTCAGGGCAGTCAACAGGCTGAGCTGCTGTGATTTTTTTCTGAGCCTCTCTGTTCTCTCATTTTCTGACATTCCTAGCATGAATAGGTGCGCTAAGATAATTACACTAATCCATCTAGCAAAACACCCAACTTATACATTTGAAGCTAATTAGGTAAACTTCAAAATGGGTCATTTTTCAGCCCCTTAGTCTCCCCCTGCTTATGAGCATAACCCCTGAGGGGACTCTTTCTCTATCAGGTAGACATTTCTGGGAATGAGATCTAATGAATCCCTTTACCTCCTGAACTGAAAACCTCTTTTCATTGAGACTTAAGCAACTGAGGACAAATTCAGGTATGGTAGACGTAGGAGCTCTCCCAAGGCAACAATACTGCTTCTTTTTGCCTAAATTAGGTTTGACCCAATCTACTAAGAGAAGGCCAAAAGCTTTCTGTGAGCCCAAGTGTTGTGGGATCCTTCCTTATCTGGCAAAGAAAGGCAAGGTAAGACTATAGCAATCAGCTCCCCTTACTGACATTAGTGCTACATGCAGATAAGATCTTTCAAGTGAATAGTAAAGAATCTTGCCAGAAATGGGTCTGTTCTCTGGATCCTGGAGCTGGATTGAATTTCACGAGTAGCAGGGCCTTTATTTCCCCCCGGTTTTTCAAAATGTTTCAACCTGATGCCGTCAAACTAATGCTTTGTGGTCTTTCAATATTAAATGAAATTTTGTGGTTTTAAAAATCATGAAAAAATATTTTAAAATATATATTATTTTTCTTTTTCCACTACTGGGGGTTGACCACGGTACTTTTATCAATTTCCAGCTGGAGTCACATTCCTGTAAGCCCTTGCCAAGAGCCTGGTAAGAAACAATTCTGACCTCCGCAGAACATGCTGCTTAACTGAGAGAGACCAACAAAAGGCAGCAGGAGAAACAAAAGCACTGAGTTGCAGCAGGTTGAAAAAAATCAAACAGCAACTCAGTGACAAATCTAGGATTCAGTCAAAACATTTAAATGACTCAGAGTCATGCTTCTCCTTTTACATCAGCAACATTACAACAGAGATGAATACCACAGCAGACTTTCAAGCTTTTGACAAAGGAAGGAGTGCCTGAGTATACTGCATTTTTGGGCATCAGTGGGAAAAAAAGACAGACCTTAGTGGGGGAACAGAGAAAAGGACAAAACAGGCACAAATGGGAAGCATTACTCATAGCAAACGTAACTGGTGAAGTACGCAGTCACAAACCTCTGCTACTCTGTATTTTTTAGCTTTTGTGGCCTCTGCCAACTTAAAGGAAAAGACATCGAAACCATCCTCTAAAAATGTGGGGGATTTATGCCAATGTGGTGCTAAGTGCATTTCCAAACCACTAAATGTCTTATCAGGAAAAGTCTTACTTCATTAGTTAAGATGGGTGATACGATATATCTGGGCTTAACAAATCTCAGCTAGAGCAAACTTGCTCTTTTCTTCCAGACCTGCTGACATCTCCAAAGCAGAAGAGAGGAGATGGTGCCCCTAAACCACACTGGCTGAGCTGGAAAGTGCAGTCCTGCAACACAGAGCTGTAAGGCTGCTGGCCAGGCTGCAGAGGAGCCAGCCTTGCTGCTGCTGCTGGGACCACACGGGAATGGATTTGCTGTAAAGTTGGGTGTGTGAAGCAAAAAAATCATTGAACCAGTAAAACTGACACAGGCCTTTTGTTTTCTCTCACTCCAGCAGAAAAGGGTAACATACGCCAGCTATGTGCGACCCACTGAGGCTCAATTGTTCCCTGAGACAAGAACATAGACAAGCTTCCCGTGCTTCCCTCCATCTCTTTCCCTGTTCTGCTGCTGTAATTTTAGAGGTGGGAGCAGATGAAAAGGGTTTTTCCATTGTAATGCAAGGTCTTTTCTTCTATTGCCTGCCACAAGTGTAACACCTTGTTATTGTCTGTTCCTTCTGCTGCCAGAATGAGCTGTGATGGAGCTCCCTAATGATAACAAACCATCACTGCAGTAATATTGATACCTGTTGTAATCACTGACATTCTGGCTTTTCAATTTTCACTATTTGCCTTGGATCAAGTAGCTCTGTGCTAATGCAACAGAAGGTCACCAGATGAAGGGGCTGATAACAGAGGGGGACTGTTCTACTTAACATGCATGGAGGATTATGCTTTTCAGTCGTCCTCGAGCTAATCTTTCAAGTTGTCCTTTTTTGACTTTCTCAGTTTAATCAGTTTAATCTCATCTTCCCTCTTTTCTGATTACAGGGATTTTCTGTAGAAACCTTGCCTCCACAATAAGGACCACGTGGCAATTTATTCTTATATTGATTTCAACATCTCTTTTCCGCTCCCAGGACTCTGATGCAAGGAGGGAGGGTGGGAGCCAGAGGGGAAGCAGAGGGTCCCTCTAGTGCCTCCTGCCTAGCAAATCCTCACACTTCTTTTATCTGGGAATCTGAATACTGCTTTAATACACTTGAAGTCAGAAATGGCAGCCAGATTGGAAACACTCAGCTGTGAGTAAAAGTTTGTGGAGACTGTAACAGCGATAAAGCATAATCACAAGACAAGCTAAATCTGGGGCACCAGTAATCAAACTGCTCAGGCCACATTTTCCAAGCAGCTCTTTTGTGGTTGCCATCACAACTGCTTACCCAGCAGAAGACAGCATTTCATGCCCCACAGGTGGGGAAACCAGATGGAAGGTCGAGAGTTAAACAGAGTGGCCAGTCTGCACAGGCAGGTTTGTGCATGTATTTTTGCACGCATTTGTACACACAGATTTAACTGCACAGGCAAACTTCTGTGTTTTTGTGCATCTCTCCGGGACAGGAGGAATTCCCACAACTATTAGTTTTTCCAGGTAGGAGGGATGAGGACTGCTTAGCACTGGATTGGCATTTTACCTATGTCTGCAATGTATAGTAAGAAAAGAGAAAAGAAAGCAACAGGCAACAGGCAATATGTTTTTCCACTGTACACGCTACCTAACCCTTCAGTCAGGATACTCAGGGAACAGCCAAGCAGGTAACAGGCAGCCCCACTCCAAGAGTAAGATGGCCCTGTCCATAGAGCAAGTAAGACGTCCAAGAGATGATTGCCACCTTGCTGTTGCACCAAATAAGTAAGGGAGGAATGATCCCAACCTCCCACCCATTTCGTTGCTTGTGTTTTAGACACCACCTCTTCATCACATCGTAGTCTCTCACTCCGCAGACATCTGAAATGTTTATCTGTAGTTTCATTCTCCTCCAGACACACACACTTCTTGACCCGTGAGTAACACAACAGCAGCAAGATGGGTTCTGATGCAACGGGCTGATGTATCTGTTTAGCCCTGTAAGCCAGCTCTATTTTTCCTACCAGTAATGAAGGATTTTGCTTTCTCTTCAGGGTTCCTGGAGATAATGATATACCATAGCCAGCGGAGGCGAACATCTGTTTTAAGAACTGTGAACTTACAGAGACCATTTGTCTATCTGATCTTCCTTTCTTGTTTTTCAGTGTGCCCTATCCATTTCTCTGTTAATTAAATAGATGTGAAATCACTAAACCACTGGGTCGAATAAACAATTAAACAACAACTGAAATAAAAAAGTGGGAGGGAGGAGACTCTCTTTTCTTTTTATCCTCTCAGCTGATTCTGCATGGTAGAAATTGTCCTACTTTCTGAGCGTGCATTTTCTTTTCCTTTCATAGAAAGAAGACTTGGATTCATGAGGGCGTATCCACCTAATGACAATATGGTGGAGTTAACCCAAGAGAACAATGCCTCCCATTAATCTGCTCATGCTTAATTGGTAAGTACAGTATGGGGTTGGCATTTCAAAGATAGACTGTAAATGTACTTGAATTGGTTGCTACTTAATTGATGCAACTGGCACACACATGCACATACCCTAAAAAAAAGCGAGAGAAAGCAACAAGAAGTTATTATGAGTCATTCTTTCCTTTTTAATATCACCTTTAGCAGCTATAGGCAAAAAATTATAAGCATGAAGCTACTGTCATCAGCCTCTGCACATGCTGTCTGAGGAGAAAAGATCATCCCTTGCCTGCCTTGCCCAGCATCCTGCAGCAGCCTGGAGCTGGGGAGCCTGTGAGCTGTGAGACATGGCAGAGCAGGAAATCACTCCTGCAGTCCCCTCAGCTTACCTAGCTGCCTCCTTTGCACACAAGCATGTGGGCAATCGTGCGATCCCTGAGGAGATTAGCCGGGAAAGAGGGAAGCCCTGGACCTAGCCGGTGCCCCCGCTGCACCCCTGCCCCTGCTCTCTGCCATGCAGCCCTGGCACCCAAGGGTTCTCCAGGAACAGCAGCAGGGAGCAATGGTAGAAAGCGCGAAGACTGATGAGAGGCAATGGGCTACTGTGTTGCAGAGACGGACAGAAGCAGAATCCCAAGGACACTCTGGTCACTATAGACAGGAGCATGGACCAGGGTTGCTTTTCAGAACAGCAGAGGGCAAGAAACCTATTTTTGTTTCACTAGCTGTATTCACCTTTAAACAATACTGGAGGATGTGGGGTGGTTTTGCAGGAAGTTGAAAATGTCCCTTTCAGAAAGCAGAGCTCACCTTCCCCTATAGACATGAACAAAGGGGAGACTGCTAAAATACAAATTCTTTGGCAACCCAGTCGAGGCTCATATGACTAGAATATTGCCTATGAAATTACTTCCCACAAACCACAAACTTCTTTGCTAAAAGGTGAAGGGTCCCACATTGTTGACAAGACTACACAAAAGCAAAGTGCAAAAAGCTAAACTTTTTTCTCTTGTGTCCTACCTACCATACTGACACCACTACTCCGTATCATCTGCACATAAAAATGTTAGCTTTTCCCTTCCAGAAACCTCTTTACTAAGTTGTTCACTGTAAATATGATTAGTTCTTGAGCCTTCTGACCAAATTACTTTTCCCACCCCAACACTATCCATTGTGTGGATGCCACAAGTCATACCCTGTGAAATGAGTAGTACTTGTTATAGTTCTTTTAAATAATGTTATCACATGAATATAGCAGAAATTTGCCCAGTTGAGAAATACAGCTCATGAGACTAAATTCTTGAAGAATAGTATCCCCCTGAAAAAGGGTTTCAACAGTGTGAAAAAAAGAGAAATAAGCAAAGGGAAAATGACAGCTAGCCCTACAATTCCTTGTGTCTGCACTTTTTTGTTGCATGTGACAAGGGTGTATCAATTCTCACTTTTCTACATCCACAGCACAGCTGATCTGTCCCTGATCTGGAAGAAATCAGAAGATCTCCAGATGTGTCTTGCACTCCACAAATTCAAAAGCAGTGTTTTGCACCTGGAGCCTGGAAGGAGGGTGGAGGTGGCAGGAACACAGGGATGCAACTTGTGTGCAGCAGGGACATGATAGATGTATGGAAGATAGTTTGGAAGGGGGAGAGGAAGAGAGGATGAGGTGGAGTGATCATAGCACAAATGACCCACTTCAGTATTTTCCAGGCCGTTACTATCACATCCTGAATTTCCTGACAATGTCCTCTGTATCTGACAACTAAGAGTTGGACCTACACAGTTTTCTGCTTAGGTTTTCATCTTTTCAAGTAAGATGTCCCCCTCGCCTGAGCTGAAAGAGTCAAGAGAAGGCATCCGTGAACCTACAGCAGCTGGAACCCCCTAAACAGGAGAAGGCAGTGCCCACAGCACCAGGAGAGGCCAGAGCAGAGGGCTGTGTGCAGAAATCAGCACAGCAGTTTTGGAAGTGAAAGAAGCAGGGAACTTTAAAATTGCTGAGCATGAACTAGTCCTTTCCAGAAAACTGGATTACAAATAATCCTGTCTGTAAAATTGCTAGGAAAAAAAATAAATAAAGCAGCTGACCTCAGTCCATCTCTCCCTTTTGAGGCGAAAAAGAGCCTGGAGCAGTTCTAAGACATGCATTTCTGTTCACAAAAGTCTCGATGCAACTTCTGCACCAGTGTCCAGCCTGGATTTTTATGTGAAATCACCTTTCTGGGTCTGTTTGTGCACCCACAGTATTGGCAAATCAAGGCAATATCATGTAACACAAAGCCATGCAGTTTTCCCTAGTTGCCCTAATTGTACTCTGCTATTAAATGATCACCATGCAAATGATGAAAGGGGAAGAACTTGCATGGTAATGGAAATCCTCTCTGTTCCTGTAATCTATTTATTGAGGCTTTTCCAATTATTTTTATATTAAAAAAAAGCCTAGTAAGAAATATGAGTACAAAGAAACTACAGAGAAAGGCATTTGTGATTGGATTAGTGAATCCAGAACAAAATCATCAATAGTTGTCTTTCTTATTAAAATAGAGTAGCAATTTTGGCTGAATGATTAGCCAAAGTTTCAAAGCCTTGCAGAGTTGTTTCTATTACCGTAAGAAATCATCAGTGTAAGTCAATTGCACTCTTGGCATAATCTTAATATAATTTTGTTTATCTACCCCCCCAAAAAGGGAGGAAAAATTTCACCCAAAGCCCATTTTCCTGAATGCAATAAAAGTGAAAGCATCAGCAAAGACTGTTCTTCTCTTTCAGGAATTCCCAGATCTGCCACCCTAGAGAGCTTATCATCCAAGCCCTGTTGGCTGGCTGCTCCCTCTCCACAGCACATGGCCAACTCTTTCTGCAAGAATTCTGCTCTCTCACTGGCAGGCTTCAGCCAAAACCCCTTGTGTTTGCAGCAATGAATTGCTCAAGCCATCACCTTAGCTCTGATGCTCCATAGTTCTTCATGGCACTGGCCTTCCACCTGGAGGGACCTGTTAATTCCAAAGGAAGTCTGAAGGACATCACAGGCTTACCCGCATCTGCACTCTGGAGAAGTAGGGAGTACCAGAGACCACGCAGCAAGCCATCTTTGGCAGTTTTAGCTTGAGAAAGATGCAAAAGCTGTCAGCAGCAGAGCTGATTCACTGCAGGTTTTGCCTGGGTACTGTCAAGCCCTTCCCCCCTGGACAGAAAGGTTCCAAGGTTTGCTTATCCCATAGCACATCAGCCATGGCATCAGGCCAAGCATTTCACCAGGAGCTGGGGATCTCTCCGTCTTCATAGTGGATCTGCTACTTTTTACATTAAATCTCCAGTCAGCTGGTGCTGCCCCTCTGTTCTTTCAAGGATCCTTTTCCTCATGTCTTCAGTGATATCTCCCAGCAGATGTTTGCTAATCTTTTATTTCTAATAACACGGATGAGGCATAAGATTTATATAGGCTCTGTCTCTTAACTTACCTCCTTCCCATTTACTTATTTTTTATTTCTTTTTCCTGAAGATCACCACATCAAATTTCTTCTGCCGCAGCACAGCAATTGGGCGTAACCTTTTATCCTGATTTGTCATTTCATCCCCATATTAACTGTGTTGTGAAGACCTGTCAATTCCATTTATTGAACATCTGTAAAATTTGTGCTTGGTTAATGACTGAGGCAACTAAAACTCTGGTGCATGCCTTGGCTCTTTCTCATCTTGAATATTTAAATGGGTTTCTTGCTGGTCTTAGTTCATTATTCTATCTAAATTGCAATCTGCAATCATTTGCCTGGCCTGATTTTTTTTTTCCTTTTTTTTTTTTTTTTTGCGTGCTCTACTTTATCCTCATGAAACTCTGTTACGTGGGTCACTCTTGTTTTATTATTCTTACTTTGCATATTCCATTTAAGATTTTTAAACAGCCCTTGTGTTATTTAAAACGTTTTCTTATAGGGTCTGGGGATGAGGCTGTTGTATGAGGACGGGGTGGGGCGGGGGGTCTTGTCTCCTGAACCGATCTAAGGTTTGTCTGTCACTTCTCATACTGTCCTGACAGTTACCCAAAGGTTTCATCTAAGAACAGAAGTTGGAGGGCTAAGCCACTGCATGTGATTTGTCCCTTGCAACAAGATGCAACCTGATATAATCCATGGAAGCGGAGCTGAACATTTCAAACATGCCCACAGATAACAGTCGTTTTGCAGCAGGTGCTACCGAGTGTCTGATGAAATCTGCAGAATACTTACTGGGAAATCGTGTTGCTGGTACAAATCTGGTGCATCTTTATTTCTGGTTCCACTCTTCTTACAAAGACATTCTTTGTGATAGATATATTAAACCCTATCTTCCCATTATAACAGCAGTATTTTTCCATCACCTTTAATTATGTCAGATGCAGCATGCGGCTCAAGCTCACCTCCATTTACCTGATGCATTACTGTCATTTTGAAGGGCAGATGTTCTTACACCCCATGCTTCAACAAGCTCAGCTCTTTTCTATTGCTTTACAGAGACGTGGCTCCAAGAAGAGGTACCGCTTGCATGTCACATGCCAACTGGATCTGCACTCCACACCGCCACGCGCACAGATGCTTCCCTTAAACTACTGCAGTTTGTCACCATTCTGCTCCAACACATCCACTGTACATTGGTTTTACAGCTCTACTCGGGATTGCTATTGCATTATTCTGGAGTATTTATCTGGGTTTTTGTAAGGGAAATGCTCATCATGTACTGCTATCTCGAGACCAGCAATTCCAGTTCATAAGCTTTCAAACTTGTTTTCATTCTGTAATGGAGTGAAAATACCATCTTTTGAAAGGCTTCACAGGCTCATATTTTGCTAAATTCTTGACTTGCAGAATAAAGAAACCTCAAGACTTTGGCTTAGAAAACTGGAGATTTTTACCCCTTTGAGAGTGTCCTGGGTTCAGCCGAAATAGATTAATTCTCACAAGCAGCCGGATCGGCTGACGCAAACTAGCCAACCAACAGGAATATTCAATACCGTGTGATGTCATGCTTGGTATTTGAGTGGGGGAGCTGGCCGGGAGCAAGGTGGGCATCATCTGGTGATAAAATTGCACTCTGTATATTCTCTTTATCAGTATTATTGTTCTTATTTTCTTCTCCCTTTGCTGTTCTGTTAAACTGTCTTTTTCCCAACCCACAAGTTTTACCTTTTTCTTCCAGTTCTCCTCCGCATTCTAACCCCAGCAGGATGAGGAGGAGTGGGAAGATGGGGAGGATGGGAAGGAGTGAGAGGGCAACTGTGGTTCTTTGTTGCCGCCTGGAGCTAAACCACGACAAGAGACGAGGATTTTTGGCCCTCAAAAGTGCTCTTCTTCACATCATCCTTAAAATGGGCACCCCTTGGCAAAGCATTTCTGGGAGAAGAAAAAAGCATCTTTGATGGCAATCAAAATAAGCTCTCCTCACGCTCTTTACATTGAAGCTCCAGATCCCAGCCCTTCACGATGCCCTTAAAAATATGTTTAACCTATGGCATGTTTTTCAGCTTCCTTGTTTGCTCTCCACCATAAGCATCTGATCAAGTGGGAAACAGTAGAAGGTACACAGGTGTCATATATCTTTCAGAGACCTGACAAAACTGTTAAGGCAGCTCCTGCCTCCCCAGCCCCATAGAAGGTGTGACACAGGACACGTGAATGCTGTGGTAACGTCACACCATCCCTCCAGCAACTGTAGTGGCAAGGTGTCAACACAGCACGCCTCAACGGCTTCACCACCCTCAGGTGCAGAGAGGGTGACAGCAATATTATCTCCAGTAATTCTCGCCTATCCTGATGCAAGGGCCCTCCGGGGTACACACAGCTCGAAGGCTGGCCTTTCACTTCTTCCTGTGAGAGCAAAGGAAATATTTTTTTCTCGGATCTCTAATGAAAGTTTACACCTTTATTTCTGAAACACCAAGGATGGAAGGCTTTAAATAATACATTTCCAGAGCACTTGTGTGTAAGTGTCAGGGATGGGTGAACTCATTTGAACTGTTGGAAAAGCTGTATTCAAACAGCACACCTAAAGTCAGCTGTGAAACCGCTCTGCCACTGCAAAAAAGCCACCAAAGAGCATGACAGGTGCCTCGGGAAGGGAACCGTCACCACTGGCAGCTCTGGATAACAGTGCCGAAGCTCCAGTACCTGGTGAGAGACACAACACCTGGCAGAGGGAGAGGGGCAACAGCTATCTTCTCCTCACCCTTTTTTGAAAACGAAGAAGAAAATAGCAGTTTGTTTAAAAGAAACAGCACCACAGCAGACCTTTGAGTGGTTATTGGCAACCAATTCATGAGTTATACGTAACATATTTTGACAAATTTGAAGAGAAGGTGATTGGGACAACATGCTGAGAAGAGTTGTCAGTATGGCCACGGAATTGTTATGTATATATATTTGCAGTAATGACCCGAGGATAGCTATCCACAACATTTTTACTTTTTACCTGTTGCAAAGCAAAATACACAGTGTTTATGAGTCTAGACACAGGCTGAGAAGAAAGATGAGAGATTAGTGAAGCTAGTATTACACCTTGCTTATAGATGGGAAACTAAAAGATCTTCTCACATGACCATATGGAAGGAAAAAAGATCACTTGCAATACATGCTCCCAGGCTAGAACCTGAAGCTTGTATTTTCATAAGTCTTGGGACTTCATAGCCTGTTCAGGTATCAGAGCAGACAATTAAATGAGTAAACATCCCTTCTTCTTGTTCCCAGTGGGAATCCTTGGTGCTAACCATTCTGAAATGATACCCTTAACATGCTGATTTCAGAGCATTTACACCCTGCGGGAGTTTTGTCCTCTTACTGTGTCAATTGTTAGTATAGTGGATGGTAAACTGAATGAGTTGTAATTGGTTTTATCAACAGGACAGCAGAAACAGACGGTTGAAAAAAAACCACTGATGATCTTCAACAAAAAATACAATTTTCTACAGTATTCTGGGACTATCTGGACTTCTCTAGGACCATATGCGTCTTTTCTCGACCCACAGGGCAATACAAGTATAATGTGCTCAAATGTTTGAGGTTGATACTGTATATCAAAAAAATGAATATAAAAATTACATTCCCTTTCAGAATCTTTCTGAATATACCGGAGCATCTGCAGCTTAATCATAACAATGCCAGCAAAACCAACCAGATCTGTTTCCTCCTCCCTGAACGCTAATCTGTTGCTACACTCAATGTTATCACCACAGAGGGAAAAATTCAGCATCTGACAATAATCTGGAGTGAGGTTTCTCTATGATTTTCAGAAGAAATCACACCCTACATGATCAAATGCCTTTCTGATGAGGTTGAAGTTACTAATACTCTGTTGAGGTTTGCATTTTGTTTTGATTAAAGCAATTAAATTCACTTCCTTATATCATCAGATATAAAATACCTTCCCAGCTTCAAAATCCACCTCACTTTTGTAGTATTGCAGATGGTATTTATTCAGGTTTTCTGGCAAAAAACTGAGCCAGAAACTGGAAACTGGAAGCCAGAAACTGAGCCAGTTCCTCCTGGTCTGAGGAATCTTTAAGCATGTGAGTAACCTGAGTGAGAAACACTAACAAAGTCCAGTTTCAAATTGCTAGCAGTTGGCTTCTGCTTCTGGCCATGGTACACTTTTCTTAGATGAATACCACCACCTGTTTGTGTATAAAATGTCTTTAAAAGAGCAACGTTTTTGCCTAGCTACCTCAATTGGTAGAGCATGAGACTCTTCATCTCATGGTGGTGAGCAAGCAGCTGTCTAGTGCTTAGTTGCTGGTTGCCAGGTTAAAACATGACAATGAGTTATTAGAAATAACAAAACTAATTTTTAGTGATGTGATGTTAAGGTAGAAAAATTGTCCTTCGTATCTGAAAAGCACTCAGAAGATACTTACTGGCAATTCTGGAGGTAAAATAACGGGACTCCAGGGCTTTCGTTGTCCGTTAGCTATTCTTTCTACCTTAAATGCTATTTAGAACTAAATATTTGGGATCATTCATGTTTTCTTAAAAGTCAAACAAGCTACAGTCCTTGGATGAGGCCTTTGTGACTATTGCTACTATTTGTGAAGCAGTAGTTTCCCACTTCTATGTTTTGAGATTTCTGGGGGGAACTATTTTCTCTTGACTCTGTTGTAATTACTTTCCACTAAATTCATCTCAGCTAATAATAACCAAGAATGTGGCTTAGCTTTGCATCTTAAGAATTTGTAATGTCTTATTCTCGTACTATGCTTTCTAAATCAGTTCCTTCCTCTTTGCAGTCTGCTACCTGAAAATAATCCTCTCAAGGTCAAGAGAATGATTAGAAACCTGGGAATTTCACCAGTCTTTCCACAAATTTCTCAACACAATTTTAACATGGTAATGTTCCTTTTTCACAACAGTTTTCCTTTTTCACAACAGTTTCATGGTAGCTTTTCATAAGGAGTACAAGGAATGATCAGAACTGCAAACCCATGCGTTGCAACATATCAATGGGTTTAAATTCCAATGGGCATTGGTCAGAGTCCATCCCAAGAAGATTTTTTTGTGCATTTAAAATTATATTTAGAAAGAGTGAAAAATATTGAAAGGGGCAATAAAAAGAGTTCAAACATCTTATACAGTAGCTACAAGCACAAGAAAAATATGGGTTTAGCAAATTTGGGTAATGCTAAACTCCAGTTACATGACCACAGAGCATGAGCATGTCTCAGAAGATCTCTTTTGTATCCAAAGCAAATGTTTATCTGTGACTGAAATATATTCTGGAGTGGAAGGGCGAGATATTACCATGAGTTTTTGCTTCCCTTTGATGGGAAAGAGGACTAAGGTGCATGTGTGTGCACAGGGAAGGTGGGCAGTTTCTTGATTTTTTTACCCTAGAAAAAAATGGAAATGGAGGTCTTCTTTGCCCTCTCCTCTTTTATTGAGGGAAATTGTTGTCAGCCATGAGAACCAGGTGGAAGCCGCTCTTGCTTAATGTCAGGACTGATTTGCTGGCTTTGTCCCTGTGAGAACAGAATCAGCAATGAGCAGTTGAAAGCTGCCATTACTGTGGAAGGCCTACGGAAATATTTCACAGGTGCATTTTCAAGACCGAGGAATGAAATTGGTTTTAATAAAGCCAAGCAAAAAAGATATAAATAGGACTTTAGCAATGCATAAGACTTCAACAGTCCTCTGCCCAAGGGTGTCTTTCTGTCTATATGTAGTACCCTGTCACCAGGCTAAGTTTTAATTACACGAGCCATGGGCAAAACTAAGTCTGCTTTCTAATATCATTTTGATGTGGTATTCCCTGTATCTCTAGGAAATTAAGGTCCCGGCTATGTTCATCCTCTCTCGAGCACTGAACATCAAGTGTTATTGTCAAAGACAAGAGGTATGCTCTATATAAGTAGCGGGAAAAAAGCTGACTTCTCCCCATTTCAGCAAAGGATTTAAATCCCCTACAGACCTCCAGTAACTCTAGAGATAAAACTTACCACTTGTGCCATGACAATTAAAAGGCATTAACCCCAGGACACACCAGATACCAGTTGCCAAAATGCCTTTCTAGTAATTAGTGCAGCACTTGGCTCAGATTTCCAGTTCTTTTCTGGAGCTTAAAACCTGCAATACCTCAGCACGGGATGAATTTGCTGCTGCAGCTGCAGCACTCAAGTCTGTCATGAACTCTCTGCTTCCTAGTTCAGAGTCACACCACCACAGTTCTCTGAAATGACCAGATATAATTGGGTTTGGTGGAGTTCAAAGCTATGCTCCAGCTTCCTCATATCAAAGTCCATTGATTCAGCGGCAGCCGAAGCACATTGAAATGCTGGGAGAGCAGGAGGGAAGTTATGAGCAGAGCACATCCAGGTCTGTCCTGTTAGACACCAGGATGCAGAACACAACTGGGTTTTGGTTGAGCTTTCAAGAAATGGGGTGTGGGCCCCTGGAGAAGACTTTATCTCCTCCTCTAACTGCTGCAAAACATATCTCACTTTTACTAATGTACTTTGCCTATTTTGTGGCTTGAGACTTCTGAGACTCATTTACTTTTTTTTTTTAAATGTCAGGACTTTCTCCTGAGATTGTTCATTCATTATATTTATTTTCTTGGCCATGATTTAACAAACCATCCCTGAGGAATTTGCAGCTATTAACTTTGTCGAACAGTAGCTCAAGTGAGAGTGAAAGGCAAATGGTCTACAGGAAAGTAATGGGCCAAAGCACCTCCAGGGTATTCATCTGCCCCAAAACTCATTTCAATAATTCTTCCCCACAAAGACCAAAAGGAAAAAAAAAAAAAAAAGAGAAAAAGGAAGTTCTGTTGTTAGTTCTGTTGTTGGTATGAGACCATAAAGCACAAATACAGATAAGCATAGCAGGATTAGGGTTCTTTTGTCTAGATAGTCAAGATACTCAAATCTTCACCTTCACTCTTGGTTGATCCTTATGCATTTTCCATTCCAACCTCACTTTCACTCCTGTGAGCTCCAGAACAACAATAACAACTGCCCAGCTACACTGTCATGGGATGCCTGTTTGGCTTATGTTGCTCTCAACGGCAGCCTTCAGCTTGTGGAGACCTGGTCTGAAGTTCACTAGCAACCTTATTCTGGAAGGAAAGACCTACTTGCTGCCACTACTAAAACTAAGGAAGCTGTAAGTGGCAGCGTAGCTAACTCACCTTGTATGGTCTTCAGAGGAGGATATGATGAGTATACTGTATAATGTAACACACTCATATAATCTTGGTCATTCTGCAGGCTGTAATTGCAAATTAATTTCTGATGAACAGAATGTGATGAAGGGTCCGAGTGCCTACAATTCCATCTGGTTTTCTCCACATACACCAGCTGTACACAACTGAGAATGTATGTCCATTAGTTCCATGCACATAATTCCAAAAAGTACAATTTCATACAAAATATTGCTTCTTTCCACACATACTACCTCACCAGTGACCACCTTTTCTGAAAAACAGTGGTTAGACAGTCAAAATAACCTCCTAGTACACTGCAAGTTAAAGCAAAGTCAATTTGGTGGTTTTTTAATGTTAAGTTTATGTTATTTTCTGTTCTGCGAAGTCACCGTGGAGAGCCAAAAAGCACTGGGCAGCAGTATCCATCCACTACCTAGAGACTTTGTACAAGCTACAGAGCCTCATGTGCAAAATATTTTATCCAATCTCTTACAATATTACTTCTAGCCCTCAAGTTATTCTGGATGTCTTAGTCCAGGGTTCACTGCTGTATGTTAACTTCTTGGAAAGGGACCTATATTCTTTTTTGTTTAAGAAATGTTTGTTTTTTCAATATTTGATATGAATGAAGATGCCCGTTTCATCACTTTCAGCTGAACTTTGAGAGAGTTTCATGTGGGTTTATGTGAATCAGAAGTATCTTTTTTAGGTATATGTCTCCCTTAGGATGCTTGTAAGTCTCCCTAAAGAAATCTCTTTGTATCTGGCATGCAACAAGGAACACAGAGCTAAAACTCACTGAAATCAGATGAAGCACCTTCATTAATACCTATTAGTTTTGAATGAGGTCACCAACCAAGTGCTGTTAGGATTTTCCCATGCCAGTACAGATGGGCCATTTTTACAGTTTTTTCCTGCAGTAATTTTTTTCTTTTTTTAATGTTCTCAGTCAGCCTGAAACTATTTGTGAGCAGTATAGCTGGAAACAAATTGGAGGTCTGACCAACAGGAGTGCTGGGTGACTGGCACTGCCATCTTAGCAATGGTCCTAATTCATGTTCAGACCCCTCCCCCTCACATCCAGTGTCAAGAAGGTTATTCGCCGCAGGTCTCCTGGGAGAATGCTCTAACCAGCTGAAAATGCAATGAAGTTATTTCTGTAGCTACTGGGCAAAACAGGAGTGAAAACATTGTGTGTGAAAGGAAATGTTTCTTCTGAGACAAAATTGTTTTTTTCCTTTTTTTTATTTTGCTGAAGAAAAAGACTGCTTCGAGTTGAACCGAAAATTTTTTATATTCTCTGCTCAGTAGCCCAATGAAAAAAAATCTATTATTTCCACTGTGCTACTTCTAACCTTTCTATTTCATTCAAACTAGGTTTATGCAATTTGCTTTCTAAAGAGCCATGGCATCAGGATCGGTAGAACAGCCAGGGTCAAAATTTCACTATTTTTGAATACACCTACAATACACACAGATTTGCATAATAGGCCCTAATGCCTCCTTCAGAATCATTATGGTCTATTGAGTAAATAATGTGTCTATTGAAAATGGTTGAAATACCCATTTAGTTGATAGACTCTATTGACTCCTAATAAGAAGCTATTAGAGTTGAATAAATATTATGCATTTTAAAACTTTCCTAAATATATTCCATTTCCACATATTTTCATATTTACACAATGGACCTTAAAGAACATGTTGTATCTGCTCACAGAAAGCTCCAAGAAACCTTCCCTTTTTGTAGGGTTGTTTCTTAACTAAGAAAGGTGATAAGGTAGGTTGTATTTGGGTTGTTGTTCTGTTTTTGATGCAACTGACATGAGGGAACAAAATCAAAACAAGAAAGTAAACTAAACTACATGAGTTGGCACTTAAATAAAATTAAACTTTATATTTTCAAAGAGTTAGCATAGGATTTAGCCATTCTGTCTTGGGCTTATATGTGGGATAGCAAAACACATTCTTTACAGTCAATTGTTCAAATATGCAAACACATAGAAAAGAATAAGCATAGTTAAGCAATTAGTAAAATGCACATTTGTATTTACCCAGCTTTAAATTTTTTTTGGAGAGCTGAAAGAATCCCTCAAGTTAAAGCATACTTTGATGATTATCCATACATTTACATTTTTTGCTAAACCATAGCAAATCCGAAGCAACCTTTAGTAGCTGTGCCTGTTCAGCATAAAGATATCAGACTCCAGATGTGCCTTACAGTGTCTTGTGTCTCATCTCAACAGTTTCAGATCTTGGATCCTGGATCGCACATCCTGGTACTCCATTTGCTGCCACATGGACATAAAGAATAGCCGGGACTCAAAGCTGGTACAGGAGTGTCTCCTGGAAGTGCTTAGTTCAAGTGAAAGCAAGCCAGGGAAGTGGCTGCCGCAGTTCTGCTCAAGCAAACAGTTCAACTGCTTGTAAAGAGCAAGTGCCTCCTTCCTTTCTCTCCTTGAGGCCTGAACAGGTACAGGCAGTGACATAAGTGATCACTTCACACATTTTCACAACAGCTGACTCCATGTTCTCCAGCAATCACAGTCTCTATGTTTGCCATTCTCTCATTGCTTTCAAATGGTTCATATATTTATGTACATTCCTGGATCTCATCCTCCTCTAGAAGACCACCAGGAGAACTTAGCAGCAGTTTGCAGCACAGGTCGAAGGGGGAGACTGTTCTTCATGGCCCATATGAGCCCTGCAGGAGTCTGACATAACTGCACGTGAGAGTTGTGCATAGACCTGTGGAGCTTGTTTCCAGGGGTCGAGCTCAGTCATTCACAGGTCTGACCACGTAGTCGCTGACTGTGACTACTCTACTATATCTCTTCATGAGTTCAGTTTTCCAAAAGGTTGCCTCGACTGTATATCACTGTGACAGTGTTATGCAAATTGTTTTCTCAGTTTATTTAATTTGATGTTGGCAAGAATGGAGGGTTAATGGCCTTGGCACAGACACATCTTACTGCTATTTTCCAGTCAGTTCCTTGAATATCTGAACACTAAAAAGTCTTCTTCAGTCTTACAATGGCAAAGAAACACAGAAAGGTCTAATCTAGGTATTAGTCCTATCTCATTGTGGACTAAAGATGTTGAGACCGCCAAGCTGTAACTGATTTGTCCTGTGCTAGACAGATCTCATTTGGTTGTTTTACTCATCTCTTTCCTCTGCAGTCTACCACTGTCTTTCACATTTTAGTCACCCTGCACATATTGCAGAAAGTGTGGTTGACAAGCCACCCTCTTTTCGTTTCTCCCCTTCCTCCTGCCTCCTGATCACGCTAGGTCTTCACCCAAAGAGCACCGATCCATCCGTGGGGGACAGAGGTCTTCCAGAGCTCTGGCCTGTGAAGAAACCACGATGCAGAGATTACTTCTATATCCTCACTTCCCATATGTATTAAATAATTCTCCTCTCTGTGCCTGAGGGGTACTGAACTGAGAGTGAAAATTACTCCTAATTAACTGGGAAAGTCTCCTAACGAACTGGAAAAGTCTCTGCAGAAGCCCCTCAACATTGGAGGTGCATCATGGTCTCACCTCTCACCTCCACTTCCAAAACACTTGTCTTCCCACAGCCACTTGTCTTCCCCTGGCTTTCAGAAAGGCAGAGACAAGAAATGCATCCTGTGCCCTGCTAGGTGTATATTACGTTTTAGGGTTTCACAGCCAGGACACCAAAGTTTGTCCTTTCTGATCTTTCTAACTGACTGATGAGAAGCAGAAGTTAGAGAAATGGATGAAAAATAACAAGCTAGGAGAGATAATAGATAATTAGCTTATCATCTTTATTTATTTTTTTCAAATGCTAGCAAATTTGCCTTGTAAAAAGTCCCTTTCCAGCTTTCTTGTAGGCCCCCTTCAGGTACTGAAAGGCTGCTATAAGGTCTCCCCGGAGCCTTCTCTTCTCCAGGCTGAACAACCCCAAATTGATACATATCTTCTCAATGGTTTGCATAAGTCACTTTATTTCTGTCTCCCGTTGTCCCTGAATAAACCTGAAGGCATCATCTGACCACTATTTCTGGGTGCCTATGGTTTGACTAAAAGATTACGATATTTTCAGTTTAAGCTTCTGTTCCTCTCCTCTCTTTCCTCCCTACCCCACAAAAAAGTTTCAGCACTCCACGCTTTCTATAGCTCTGGCTCCCAGGCAGCATTCACAACAGTAGGAGCACTGGAAAGCATAGAAGCCAAATAATGCTAATAGGGCAAACAGAATGTAATTGCTTATGTGTGCTGGTTATATCCTGAAACAAATTGTTTCTTAATGCTGAGGTCAGACAGGGTTTAATTAGGAGAAATACAATTGGTGTAAAATTTTGCAGCAGGCTGCTTGTTTGGTGTCATGCCAAGTCAACATCAAGCCTATCCAAATGGAAATTTTCATTAGAGGCCATTGGCAGCCTGGTTAGGCTGAGTTTCAACTTTTTCGGGTCTCCTGGTAACATGAACTTGAAACTCAGCATATCTGCTTCCCAGTAACAGACTGTCCCTATTGCAACTGTTCTCACACATGCACACAACTTCCACATATGTAATAACACATGTGCTCAAGATCTACAATGGCTACTTTCTCCTGGCCTGAAGCTGTCAAGATCTGCATGCAGATAGGACTTCACTTCAGTTTTAAGACTGAGGATAAATGACATTTTATTTTCATATTGTTTTCATATCTAAGACAGAGGAAGAAGCCTTTGAACCTCTAAAGCCCTTTTTTCTGAGTTGTGACCCTTTTTTTTGTTCTGTTTGTACCACTCTATCTCAATGATTCTTACTGATGCTCCAACCACTTATACTGCTCTTTACATTAATTATCACAGCCCTGGTGCTTGTGCTGCCAAGGTTAAGGTTGTATCAGCACTTTCTTTATAGACCCTGCTATTCAAGAGAAAAATGTTTAACTTGACTGAGAAAATTTGCTTCAGGGTGGAAATTTTTTTTCTTTTGCCTAACTTTGTGAGTTAAGCTGATGCTTAAAAAACTAATGGACAGGCATTCTGGCTTAGAGCAAAGAGGCATTGAGTGCTTCTTCCACTCCTTACACTACCTCAGTTTCCGTATGTGTCTTTTCTTCTTATTCCCATCCCAACATGGAAAACACTGATGAATGGCCCACCAAGGGAGTGTGGCCTGGTATGTGCCACAGCCTGTGGTCTTTAAAGTTGAGCTACCAGAGATACTTACTCCAGAAAGTGCAGTCAGCAAAAGGCAGGAGCGGTGGAGGGTTTGTGGCTACTGTGAAAGCTGGCTGTAGTGGCAGGTGAGCTGGCAGAGAGAGAGGGAGGGCTTGTGAGCCAAACTGCCACTGCAAATATGACAGGCCAGGTTATAGGAGGGAGAAACTGCTGGGAAGAAAGTGGCAGAGACCCAAGTAGATCGTCACTGTACAGCACTTTGTTAAAGTAAACAGGAGCCTTTTCATTTCAATACCTCTCTGCCCTGGTTCAGACAATATCTGAATCAGCATTTACAGAACCATCTCCTCCCTGAAGGTGACATTTGCTCTTCTTCATGATTTTCTAGCCAGCTCTCAGTGCTCGGTCCCCTATTTTCTCTCCCCATTCTGCTCTCAATAGCTTCTGCGGGAGTAGAAGATTGTGCACCCTTTCCTCTGTGCTGTCTGTGGGCCATCTGAGGTGCAGTGCTGCCTCTGTCCTCCTCTCACCCCACACCAGTCCTGCTGCATGTGTCTGCTGGGTGAATCCCCATCCCTGGCCTGCTGCGTCTGCCTGGGTGCTGTGCCTGTGCACAGCTCATAACATCAGTGATAGCTGACTGTATTCTCTGTGGGTAGGTGTGTGTAGGGGCAGAAGAAAATAGAAAACCAGCTGTGTTGCTGTTGCTCATCAATGTTTGCATGCCCCAGTTTGGGTCCAGTCTTCTTAGCAGGACTAAAAAAGGGCCATTCAAGTTTGGCAAAATAAGAACATAAATATGGCAATATCCACTGCACACACATGATCTTCCACACAAAAGTGTCTTGAAATATTTGTGTTACAAAAGTTATTAAAAATCTCTGGATAACGATTTGGAGATTTAACCAGATTTTATGGGGTTTAGGGAGGAAAATAATCTTTGATATAAAATGATAGCATTCTTCCCCTCCCCCCTCCCCCTCCCTCCCCAAGATGCCCAGACAGTTCTTAATCGATGTTAACAGCATCTCTTTGGTGACACTTGTCTTTTCATAATTTCAGGGTTGCCTTGATAGGAGAGGAAAATACCCTGCTTTGTATGAAAAGGACTCTCAGCATTACTCAGTGGTGCCAGCTAGCTGTGTTTCCTAAGCTGGTGGATGATGTTATCTTGTGCACTTGAACCTGAAGCAGTTTGTGCAGGAAACATCAAAGCAAAATGATGGTTTGCTTGTGGCTTTTCTCCCCATTAATGCAGATGAGTGACTGTGTCGGCCTCCCCTGTCAAATTCTGCTAGAGTCCAGAAGCCTACATCACATATTAGAATCTCCTCCTATTTGGAGTATGGAGTCAGTTTTAAAATAAAGATCTGTAAATGTATGTTGGCAAATCATCAAAGGATTTTGACATGACTAGAAGGAGATTTTACATGCATACTATATATTTCTGTTTCTGTCTTTTTTTTGCTTCTAGGGTGAAAATGTAGGGCATGTTTCATGGCGCCAACTGGCTATGAGTTTTCTCCCAAGCCATGGTGCTGATATCTCATACTGGCACAGATTTTACAGCTTCAGACCCCTGGTTGTGGGGATGAAGCCAGGTCAAAAATGAGATGTGGATGGTGGCCCATGACTTGGCAGCCCAGAGCTGTTGCATGCCAACTCAAAGATCACCTTCACAACCGCCCTGATAACCCACCTGGTCCCCCACTCCCGTAGAGTCTACTCCTGTTTAACTCTTCCAGAGTTGACTGGCTACTTGGTTTTCCCTTGACAGAGGGAAGGAAGCATCACTTTTTCCTTCATCAAAGAAATAACCAAACAGCAAGGCAGAAGAAGGTAGCATCTTCGCTGTCTTTGCTTCAAGTTTTGTTAATTTGGGGTTTAGAGTTTCTCACTTTATTAAACACATGCGTGACTACAAATGTATGTATCGGGCTCTGGTTCGGGCACCACAGCAGAGGATCAGGTGGTGAGGTGGGGGTTGGAGGAGTAAATATAGTTTCTGCCGTGTGATCATTTCTCCTCTGTTTTTAAAACCTCCAGCTTTTTCCTGAATTACCGCGTGGGTAGCTTAGTAACAGATATGATGGTCCATTCTTTAGTGCTCTTAAAAAAACAGAAAATATACTGCCATTCTAGAAAGAAACAAACAAAACTAATGAGCTGAAGGTGTTGTCATGGAACTGTTACTTACAAGCATGGAAGGGGCAGCTGCCCTTCACCGAGCTCTGCTGAACAGCCGGAGCATAAAGCAGTGCTCCCTGTCACGTACAGCCGGGAGGCTGCGGGCTCTGTAAGTGCTGTTTGTACAGATGACGAGTCCCCTGCCGAAGCGGGTGATCAGTGGACCAGGGTCAGAGGCATTAACACACTCAGAGACACTTTGCTGGATGATCACTTGTACTGGCCATTGCCATGCAGAAGGCACGTTGGAGGGAAGCTTGGCAGAGCTGGGTAGCACTGAGCCTCTCTATTTGCATGCAGCACGGGAAAGCAAGAAGTGCTCGTCTCCTATTTAAAGGCAGCTACTGCCGCTTCACTGGGAGCTTTGGCCTTTTCAGTGGGGAACCCAGGAGACAGGCTGTCAAAACAGAAGTCTCTTGTTCAAACTACCAAGCTTAGGAAGTGGGGATAGTAAAAAAATAAATAAAAAAATGAAAAATTATAAAGGCTTAGATCAGTCAAACCAAAGAGAGTTGTTGTTTCTTGGTTAGCTTTTTTTTTTCCCCTTTCTGAGGTTATTTAGTTACTTTTAGTTGGCTGGATGCAGAAGCAAGAGGTGTGGAGTTCACTTGAGGCCTTGAAGGTAAATTCGTAATTCAGTTTTGCACACAGACAAACAAATAAAAGTTGACTTATGTGGTGGAGGTTTTATATTTCCTCATTGTATTTCCTCTGCTTTGTACAAATCTTCCTGGAAATCTCTGTAGTAATTCTCACTAGCTGCTGTGATGCCTACTGTGCAGGGCAGAACTGATCAACTGCAGGGAATCCTTCCATTTTCATCTCTTTTTTTTTTCAATCATGTCAAATTCCTACTCCTTAGTAATCCCCCGTATTCCCTCAGGATCTGAGAGAAGATTTAGTTGTTAAATTTTCATAGTAACTCAGCAAACAAACTCTTCAGTCTCATGTAGAACTTTAGCCATTGCAGGCTTCATTTTAGCTATAAATCGCTTATTTCTCTATGCTCAGCCATGATGGCATTTCATACTCGGGAGGCTGGTGCAGAGAAATGATTGAGGGACAGCAGTCCTTGTACAGGCTTTTGCTTTTAGGGCTGCTCTTTTATAGTGTAGATTATTGCAAGATTATTTTGAGAATGAGGCTTTGCAAGTGGATTGTGCTTGCCCTTTCTCCACAACTATCCATGTGATAAAATAATCCTGCTGTAAGTGGCTTCTGTCTGGTAGATCTCTTGCAGATGTAGTAATTCTGAATATAAGAAACAACCTGAATCCTATGTAGTGTAGTGAAACACAGTAAATACAGAAACACTTTCACTCTTCCTGGATTACACCAAATTTGTTTGATTTTAAAGGTGATTTGCAAGCATGGGGGTTTGCAGACTTTCTGCAGGACATGGGAAAGGTGAAGTGAACAGAAAACTCTGTAGTTCTCCCACGTTTCCAGCCACAGTCCATAATACCTCATGCTAACATCTGGAGTGTTTTAAAATCATGACACAGACTAGACAGTGATAGTATAGACAACAGACAACATAACATTAGTCTTGCAATTGGATTACTAGGCTCAGCTGTCCAGAGGTGTGGTAGGCACAGGTGTGGTGTAGCTTTAGTTTTTAAGATTTTGATGCTAAACCTGCCCACAGTTCTCTCTGCATCTGTACCCAGCTCTGCTGAATCACTGTTTCCTGTGACAAACTGGCTTGACAACATACAATCTCACTAATGGTGGGGAAATGCCACAGTCGGCAGGGAGGAGTGTCGTATCAGAGAAGCAGTAGCCTGGCTGAAGGTGTGGGGACCTTCTACCTTTGATGGTGGCAAACTAAACTACTGCAAGTGTCATTTCTCCATGAAGTGAAGAGGTTGTGCAGCCTCCATCCTTTGGAGTTTTCAAGACCCAGTGAGACAAAGCCCTGAGCAGCCTGGTCTGAGCTGATTGCAAACTTAACTTGGCTACTGGGGGCTAATATACAAAATTCTCTCTAAAGAGACTGTCCACTGGTACTCTGTTTCAGCAGGGCATTTTAAAGCATGTATTTCACTTTAGGGGGAATCTCACAAAGCTTCAGATCGAGATCACGTTTTTGTTTTGCAAGATGTCAGCCAAGCAAAGAAGCCTCCTGACAACATCCCCAGATTTGCTTACTCAGGCATAAGCACAGAAATTCAGAAAAGTAACACAGCCTCCTCCATCAGCTCTGCTTAGTGCTGCAAGCACAGCAAAGCTGACCATGACAGGACCTGTCTGGCTGCATCGTTCTGCCTCCCACCCACCAAGACTGGGCCGCATCTGCCTCTAAGCAGATGACCACGTTGATCCCCTCCTTTAGTTCAGACAAAGCCTGAATCAAACAACAGGGAAATGAGTCTGTCAGGGATCTGCACTGATCTCTGCTGAAGAGAGCCATAACAAAGTATATCCCACAGAAGACACCTGCTCACTTCCCTTCTGAAAAGAGGAATAATATCTGTGTAAATTGCTTGCAGCAAATATTGTATCACAGGGATGGAGTCTGTGCTTGCTCCTAGTAATATATACCTTCAAATATCTGAATTAATTATTATTTTCTCATAAGATACAAATCCCATGTGTCACTTCCACAATGTTCTTTGTGAGTGTTAAAGCCAGCTCACACAAACGTTATGACAGGCACCACTGACTCAGATGGCACAGTTCATTTTCAATTCCAAGACTACTCAGCCATTTTTGCCAGGAACACCTGGACATACCAGTTTCAGGCTGTTTCAGGTAAATGTGTGCTGTGATTCTGAAACTTCTGCTCCACAATCATCAGTGCCTTTAACTGATAAAGGAAATGTTGCAGAAGTGGGTTTGCAGAATGGAAAACTGCAGCTGAAGATCCATAAAACGTTCTAGGGAAGTCCTCCTGCAGGGAAAACAGCTCAAATGTTCCTCGACTCTCCTTCTCAAAAGCTAAGATGTAATGTTGCTGCTTGTGAGGTGGTCTTTTGTGTGGGGTGCATGCTCCACCTTATTCTCCCTTCGTTAGTATATTACGGCAGCCCTGTTATACTGAATTGATGTTGGACAGTGATCTACCTAGTGTCTCCCTTATAGCTATGTTTTCGGAGGGCTTACAACTGCTCTCAGTACCTTAAAACTAATCCCTGATACACATGCTCGGAGGTAGTTTGGGGAATCTTGTTTTGGACTGTGACAACTGTCCCAGCCTTACCTTTGCCCCAGCCTTATCCTCTTATAATTTTTTTATTGTTGGGGTGGGGGAGGAATACAGTTCTGTATTGACCTTCTCCTAAACCCGCCACTGGATATCTTTTACTCCCACTCGCAAAGAAAACAACAAATTAGCTACTTTCTCAACATAAACTGTCTGCACCAAGTTTATCATACTGAACTGTATTGTGAATGTAACTACATTTATGCATTAAACAACAGTCAGGAGAGATGTGAGTCCCCACTTAGCCTTGGAAAATCTTGATACTATCCGTAAGGCAAGCCATTCCCCAGGAGTAATGAAATCAAATAGGGAATTTAATTATTGAATGATTGGTTGTCTCAGAATCTTGTTCCCAAGGAAGAGAAAAAAATGGGTGGTTTTCCTTGGGATATGAGTCTACATGAGCCTAACAAGGCAACTGTGAATGAAAGCAATTTACTAGCATTTCCTCCCATTAGGGCAGCGTTGTCGGGACTACAAGGAAACTTCACTTCTTTAGATGTCTGAGCAAGTATTTGCACACACCATGGCTTCAGAACAGGTGGGATCTTGCAAGTGATATAGCACAGGAATTCCACATCTTTTTCTCATAAAAGACACATTAAATTATCAGCCTAGTGCTTTCCCAGCATATTGTCTCACTGGTATTGAAACGGCCATCCTGGTGTCAGGGGAACAGTTATCTGGGTGATAACCAGTGCTGATAACCCCAGAGCAGCACAAAGAAATCTGAGAGCTATATGAAAATTCAGCTGAAATTCCTTTATGCAGACAGTTTTCCCTCCACCAGTCTTTTGAACTCCAAGAGAAGCATAAGCCCTGACTCAGGCAACGTGGAGTGTTTGCTCTGGCACCCAAGCCAGCAGATGTGACTACTTGGCATCTTTTCCCGAGACTTGAACCTCATGGTATGTCTATGCCAAATGTATCCACATTATGCAAGAGTAATGGAAATTCGCCAGGCAGAGCAATGCTATGTTTTCCCGGATAAATGTTGCTCAGTTTAATTTTGAGGAACTGACTGATAAAAGCCTCAGTGATTACCTTGTTTGCTTAACTGCCTTCATCCTGTGAGATCCAGTACTTCCGCTGGCATAGAGAATATCTGAAGAACATGAGGGAACAAGTTCATCAGAGGAGAAAAGAGGCCAAGTAAATCTCCTGGCGAAAGGTGAAGTGCCCACCTGAGAAAAAGGGCTACTTTCCACTTTGGAAGATAAATTGGCTGCACAGAAGGACCACTAAGAATACAGGTTTCCATCTGACGTGGTTCAAATGACTCAAGCTGCATGGTCACACTGAGCTGTTCATTTTAGTTTATTCTCTTCTCCAATTCCAGGCACAGGCTACCATGGAAAAATGCTGGTGATGAAGGCGATTTGCCCTTGGAAGCACCTGGCAGATGAGACAAAAACGTAGCAACTCGTGCTACACAATATCTACAGAATATAAAGAAGTAGAAAACGAAATGTATTTTGGACAAAAAAGTGCATAGGGTTAGCCAACAGGAAGACAAGTGTTAAAATGAAAAATGACCTTGATTATCACCACCCTGCCCATCATTTGAACTGACTACTAGTGGCCTACAGCCATTGTACCAGGATGAGACATTTTATTTCATATTTGCACTGTTCACACAACTACACAGTTCCATTTCTGGCCATGATCTCTGATAACTAACATATCATCTAGAAATAGTAAGAATGGTTTGTTACCAGAGGTACTTGCCACAACCTGACTCAACTGTATTTAACATGCTCATGACATTCATGCGCAGGGCAGCTCAAATCAAGGAAAGAGTCAGGGGTATGTTCAGGGAGCTAGGATTCAGCTCTGAAGCTGAGGGAAGCTGTAAACACCCCATGGAGCTTGTCTGAGGTGTACCAAAGCTACCGTCACTCAACTACAGCCTGGTAAAATGGCTGGAGCATGTGATGCTTTCTGTTGCCAGGTCCTTCATTCTACAGGGGGGAAATACTATTGAAGGAGGAACAACTCGAGAGTAGCTGTTACACCATTAGCGTAATTGATTACTTCAGCAAATAGCCAGAAGTAGCCTTTACTCACCAAGTTACTTCCACTGCAGTAATCAAGTTCTTATTAACAAATCTCATCCATGAAGGAAATCCAAGAGAAACTGGCTTCTAACCCTGGACTTCACCTTCAGGAGGAGAACTGAGGAAGAGACATAGTGAAGACCAGGGCTCCTGCTACTTATTATCCAGGGGCAAATGGGAAATGGAACAACTTCCACAGCATTTTGAAAGGCTGTTTACAAACTATTGGCCTAGAAGGAAAATCTTGGAAACCATTCACTGCAGATATCCTGCCTAACCACCGGTCTGACATGCAACAAGCCGCATGTATCCTGCAGGGCTGCTGTGCAGAAGGAGCACGGAAGACAAGCGAGGTGCTCATGTTCTCCAAAGCCCCATATGAACAAAAGTTACTGCACAGTTATGGCTGGGTGGATAGTTCACAGTGAATAGCTTCTTAAATTAAAACGTTCTTCTTTTATCTACTGATATGGTTGTGAGTTTCTCAGTTATTCATTTGAAATTATTGTCTGAGTTACTTGTTGTCCACAGCAATTCATTGCAAGATTAGTCAAAATAATGCTGAAACTCAGAATACCAGACAGAGATGAGATATTTCTTTTCCTTGATTAGCTAAATGAGACATTTTGAATCAAGTTTCTGCTTCAATACTTAGGCTTTTGAAACAGAAACTGGCCTTGTGAAAACACTGTAATATTTACTTAAATGCTACTGTTTCAATAGCCGGTAGTAAATTCATTCGATACACTATTTGTGAAAGTCAGCAGAAAAAACAACAAATAATCAAACAAACTCTTTAAATCATTTAAACATAGCATTATCTGAGGGTTAAGTAATGTTTGCCTACTTGCAAACACGGTTGCCAGTTGCCTGCAGCAGACTGCGCGGGACATACCTTCAAAACCAAGCTAAGAGAGTGGTTTACAGATACAAGCTAAAACTAATTCTACTACTTCTTTCATACGAATTAACAAAACTGGAATTTTGAACACAGAACAACTTCAGTTAGCTAATTTATTTCGGTTTGTGAAACACAGAGGCCCAGCGGCACATATAAATCAGCAATGGTGATGTACAGAATACCAGATACCTTGACCACACTCATCAGGAACAAAAGATCAGTGCTCCCAGCTCCCCTGATGGACTGAATTGCTTGTTTACCTTCTACAAATGTCCCCCACAAAAAAATTAAGTTGTGCCAAGCTACTAAGCACGCTGTCAGCATATAACAACAGCAACAAAATCTTATGCATAATACCAGAATATTGAAAATACATGTATAGTCTTAGGCTGTTCTATATTGTTCAATGGTTTGTTTGGCGCATTAAAATGTGTTTTAAGACATTATTTTGGTTACATCCAACATCTACTTGACACTTACAAACGATTTAAGAGAATTAAGGTATTTCATATGCTACTTGTTATTCTTGCTGGGGAGGGGAAGAACACATTCCACAGAAGGAAATTAGAGAGATGCAAGTTACCCTTGTGACAGGGATATGGAGTTAGGCAATAATCATGTTTCATTTTGCTAATGGATTACAAACCTCCTCCTCAGTTAGAAGCGTATGGATACAGTAGATGCACACAGTCTTTACTTTTTTAGTGTAGTCCAACAGGATGCATTGTAAGTTATTCTTACTAAGTGTCAAAATGAGTCCAAGTGATAGATTATGTATTTGCTTACCTACATTTAACACTGGCATCTCTCCATTCCCTCACACTAGGGTAAATAAACTGAGTCTCTGGCTCCGTATTCCCCCTTGTTTGATCTCACTCTAGATCAGCCATGCCAAACCACCAGCACTGGCACACGGAGATCTGGGCTGGCACCAATGACAACGAGCAAACAACACTTTCAAAACACATTTGATGCCAGATAGCAAAGAGCACCCTCCCTACTTCAGGAGCTCATTGCTAGAAAGGCTTTCTGCTCTGAAATCCGCAACTGCCTCCCGCATGTGACTGGAGGAGCCAACACGATATTTCCCTTCTGCAGCCCCCTCAAAAAGAAATCCACTGTATTTATCCCAAACAGTGACATGTAGCTGGTTCCTGCTAACTCGGTTAATTCAAAACTGAGTTTAAGCATGAACAATCCTAGCTCAGGGAAACGCAAGAAGCGGACCTGAACCAGCTAAAATCCAGAGGTCAACAACCGGCGCTTCAAACCCTTCAGCTTTGACGAGACTTCTTCAGGAGGACGCAACAAACCTAAGCGGGGCAGGCGTGAGGAAAGCAGAGAGGAAAGGAAGGCACCTCCTCTCACCCAGCTGGCTGCTGCGGGGGGCTCCCGGTGGCACCCACCCCGCCCTCGTGCCGTGTCGTGCTCCGGGCTGGGAGCGTGAGCAGCGCTGGGCAGAGCGGCACATGAAACAACGCGCTGCGCCCGGACCCCGAGGGCCTGATGTGCCCGGAGCCCCCCCGTCCCTGTCCCCCGGAGGGGCAGGGGCGAGGGTCCAGGCTGGCCGCCCCGCTGGGCCCGGCGCTCTTGCTGAGCGCAGCCGGGGGCCGCTTCACACCAGCTGGGAAGGTGGGTGGCCGCGCCGCCTCCTCTTGCACGACGCCAGGCCTCGCCCCCCACCCCGAAGCGACCGGAGCGGCAGCGGGGGCCGGGAGCGACGAGGGCACTGGGTTACCCACCGGGCTGGAAGGCAGCGGGGGCCGCACCTCCTTCTGCCCCGCGGCGCGGCAGGGCGCATCCCCCTGCGGGGAGGGAGGCAGCGCCGTTCGCGCACCCACGCGCGAAGCCACAGCCTCCCCGCGCCTCTGCCCGCACCCACGCCGGCACG
>Ga0065711_1001579_pt1 | contig 41974 bp, 15 predicted proteins | sample Hoacrofraction12_FD_59098 | JGI IMG/M metagenome (GOLD analysis project Ga0065711, IMG submission 59098) | Hoatzin crop microbial communities from Cojedes, Venezuela - Epithelial fraction 12 v2 (version 2) | ecosystem: Host-associated > Birds > Digestive system > Esophagus > Crop | place...
GAAGGGAAGGAAAGGAAAGGAAAGGAAAGGAAAGGAAAGGAAAGGAAAGGAAAGGAAAGGAAAGGAAAGGAAAGGAAAGGAAAGGAAAGGAAAGGAGAAAGGAAAAAGGAAAAAGGAAAAAGGAAAAAGGAAAAAGGAAAAGAAAAAAAGAAAAAATAAAAGAAAAGAAAAAAGTTGCAATATTTTGCAAAATTTTTTTCTTGCAAACCTAGTAACTTCCTGGTGTCACAGAAATGTAGTTGTTTCATAATGTCACTGGGGAAAGCATATTGAACACACAGGGTTATTAAACAGAAAAATTCAGCAGCCACCGCATCATCACATTCAGTTCACTCAAAAAAAAAAGAGAACAAAAAAAAGCCTGTTTACTTCAAGCCATGCAGCTCTCATATATTTTTTTCTTTGCAAAGGCAATTGCTGAAATGAAGACTTCTATTATGTAGGAATGTTTACAGTCATTATCCTTCAGGCAAAGTTCATCAAAGGAATACAGACAATTACTTGAAAAATATCTGTGGCACTCAAAAAATACCTCAGTGGCACTTAACTCATCCACTTTGACACTGTAAACTAGTTCTACAGGTTACTGCAGAATGTGTCTGCAAAGAAAGCCGCAAGTGTGTGTTGCAGACTAGCCCTCCAAAACCATGAGTCTGCTTCTGCCTCAGTACAAAATTCCATGTAACACCACATTCCTCACCATGTGAATCACAGCGAGTCGCAGCTGCTAGATTTGGGTGGATCACCTTGTTCAGTAGAAAGATCAGCTGGCTAAAACAAAGGAGGAAAACCAGAGTGATTTCCTGGCAGCAGATGTGAAAGTGACGTATGGAAATGTTTCTTCATACCAATCATGGTTAGCTGGTGGAACTCATTGCTGCAAGAGCCCATTGAGACAGGATCTGAGGGAGGTTGGACATCTACCAGTATATTTCAAACCCCCAAGAATTAGACTAGTAAAGCCTAAATATACAGATGAGAATGCTAGAAGACACAAAACATCACATATTTCTGGAAATAAGCCATCTTATTATTCTAAAAGATGGCTTGCAGGAGAATCTTCTGAAGTATTACGTGTTTCTTTCACCAATATTTGTAAGTGGCTGAGAAACAGTGATCAGACCAACCATGTTAAGATGACTGATAGTGTAACAATTTGACAACTGCTTACAATTTGGGGTGCATTTTGGACCTTACCAAAAACTTCTGCAGCAGTTTATATTGAAAGTGAGTTGGTATTGTGATGTACACACCCTGCCATTTTTGAATCCTAACATTAGTTGTGATGCTATGGTGTTTAGCTAGAAAATCCTCTTAGCTTCCAGCTTCAGTGAACAAAGCAGTTTTATTCCTGATTGTCACAGAACCTTTGGTGTTGATGATAATCTGTTTTTGCCTATTGCATATCTGGAATAAGACCACTGAACGTTAGAAATGGTGGAATTAATTTGGTGGACTTCTATCCTGTTTCACCTTACATTAATTAGATCCAGGAAAGTCAAAGGGCTGAAAATCTCTTAATTTAAAATGCAGTGCAGTGAGAATAATTCATACAGAGGCACCGATCTGTGTGAGAGCAGAATCTGTCCACAGGAATTCTTATAGTCACAATGCACTATTGCCGCTGCTTTCTGAAATCTAGTGTTCCTTCTAATGTTATGAGTTTATTCCATCCATAACTAGTGTTAAAAGTAGATTAAGCAAATTTCTATTGCATCTGGCCTCTAGATATTTGACGTGCATTACTGAACTATTACAGTGAAGTAACAGTTAAATCATTAGTAGAAGTGAAATTTTGAATTGGAAAAAAGCTTAAGATTTAGCTTGAAGATACCATTTAGTCTTTGTGGCTAGAGCTATTCACTACACTAAAATATAACACTGGGAGTCCGCTGTCCCAGTCTCATAGTCTTGTCATTGGGAACTGTTCATAATGGGAAAGGACAAAAGAATCAAGCTCTGCTCGGGACCAGAGCCCTGCTTACCTGCATCCTTGAGCAGAGTGTGGCTTATATAGAGGCATAGTTAGAGTTCTTATGTTTCATTTTTTATTCCTTTCTCCACACGTACAAAGGCTCTTTAATTCTCATTTTTAAAATATTCTGTCCCCAAATGATCAGTCTAGGTCACAGAAGTTTAAGTTAATTTTTCAAAGATTTAAGAAAGAAAGAGCATTTTCAGTCGTCCTCCAGTACAGCAGTTAGATCTTTCTTACAATACCCGACCACGTATAATGTGGGGAAACTTAGACGTAACTGAAAACACAAGTTCTAGCACTAGCAAGATTTTTAGGCAGCCTCATATAGGTAAGCGTCTGCATGAGTTTATTGGCTTGAACACCATTGCAGAGGGTTGTCTGGTGGTGTAGCCTTCACTGTCACACAAGTGGGGTACCAGCAGGGAGTCATATGGCCTGCTTTTCTGCTGTAGCGTGTTTACCCTGACTCCCAGTCTCTAACTGTAAGACCCTGAGTTGTGTTGCTACATACCATCTTTGAGTAGAATCAACACTTATTTTCAATGTATTAATTTACTTATTATGCTTCTTTATTTTTTGTACATTCACTTGAGAAAAGAGAACACAAATAGCTCTTTTCACATTCTGCTTTTCACAGGCTAGCTCAGTGATTTCTTAGCAAATATTTCTTTGCTAGAAGGAGAGAGGGACAATAGCTAGGCTGGATTTACCATAAGAGTTTATGGAAACATTGCAAAATCTATGCATTCGGGCCAATCTTCAACTGGTGTTGTGCAGCATAGTGACATTATCTGGCCCAGCAAGAAGCTTGCTTTAGAATAGCACTTCCACTGAGTGGTGGAAATTCTGTATTTCCCACTACCAGGGAAACTGCTGTGTCTCAATTTGAGAGCTCATTATAAACAATACCACGCAGTCTGAACTGGGCAGCGCACATTGGCCAAAACCATGGAAGAAGAAAAGAAAGACTGACTGATGTGTTAAATAGACAGAAAGGGAAATTAGGTGCAAAAAATCCTTAGGCAATACGCCAAGAACAAAAGCAGCACTGTAAAAACTCTCCAATGTATCTATTCTGTAGCTAAGTCATTATTTGATTTGGTTTGTATTGTATTTTGTAGATTGCGATGCTTGTGTTGCAAAAAATGCTAGTACATAAAGTTAAAATAGTATAACTGTGGACTTAATGAATACTCTAATAAGAGTTTACTTGGAGGATATGAGTTGAATACATGTATAATTCAGAGTGCAAATATGCATTCGCTCTGGTGTAGCAGAAGAAATCAAACCTTCAAGACTAAAATACAGTTTCTCATGTCACAATTTTAGAATGATTTTCCATACATTCTACAGATTCCAATTAATCTTAATTTTAAATTAGTTAGAGAGCCCTTCTGTATTAATTAACATATTTTTCCAAGTAGTAAATATTTTTTCTACCTTCCTTTGAGTCCTTGAATTTAATAATGTTGGGATTTCCTCCTCCAAAGATGGATCTGCTAAATAAATTTGACTGAACTCAAACACTTATAAAAAAGAATGAAACATGTGAAAAATATAGTCTGATAAGATCAGAAGTCTGAATCTATAATCCCCAAAACATGACAATTTGAAATTAAATCTGCATTGACATGTTCTTCAGTTGTTACTCAGAAACGTTACCTCCTTTATTTAAAAAACTTTTCGCCAAGCCCATAACCTGAACATGAAGATCATATAGGAAAATATTCTAGAATAAGGCTATTATTATACAAGCCCCACAACTCCCACGGAATTTCCCTTATTGAAAGGGAACTCCAGACTGGCCAGTTGGCTTTCCCGTCATCTTTGCTGGTAGAGACATTCAGTGGGGTGATTATTGTGGGTAATGCCCCATATGCTTCCTGCATTAAGAAGGTGAGGGGAGATGAACACCTGCCATGACATAACTCATCATGAAATTCACTCCACAAGGTAGAGAAGTCCTGAAAAATGAGTGGAAAAATCTCTATTTCTGAATTTGAGAGTGGAGTTGTAGAGGGCACTTCCAGCCAAAAAAAGATCAGGTTTTGAAACGAACGATGAGGACAGTCTGTATCTTGCATTTGCAAGATCGCAGAAAAGGTTAGAAAAGAAAAAGAAAGGAGTTGCCAGATTTTTGAAACAGGCTGCTGAGTTCTGGTTTTGGACGGCAGCACTGACAGGCCTCAGCAGTTCCTTGGTGTTAAGCACCACGCAAACACAAACATTCAAGTGCAAAAATGTGTTCCTGCGTGCCCCACCACTGATGGTTTGTAGAAACGGCAGAATGAACTGACAATAATATAACTGTACTTAGAAGAAGAGGAGGGTATACATCTGCTAAAACGTAACTGTAGAAAAAAGAAAGCACAAATTACAGACCTTGACTCATTTATATGACAGATGTTTGGGACAATCCTATGGCAGTGGCTGGGAGGTATGGCAGGAGAGGGCAGGGGTATCACTTTTTGAGTGAATTAAGTACTCCTCTGTTTTAATCTTAGTTTGTCCCACATTTTACACAAAGCTGCATGAATGATATTTTTTTTAGAAATAAAATATAGTTTTACCTCTAAACCTTTTCCAGGTTTGACTGGGTGTATTTCACAGGGTGAAATGAAGCCTGTGTGAAAGTGCCCTGGGTGTGCAGAATGGAAACACCGACAGGCTTATAGCTATAGATGTGCCAGCAACCCGACTCAAATGTGTTGTCGTTAATTAAGCAGATGAAACAGAAAACAGAGAGAAAAATTAGCTCAAGTTCAGTGGTTACTTGTTACAAATTTGTAAATGGGCTCTCTACCATAGAGATATGTAAAATAATGCTGCTGTTAAAAGTTAAAGTGGAAAATAAAGGTTCTCAGCAAGCTAATTTTACTCTGTTAACAAAGCAAGGTTTCAAGCTATTCTTGTTAACCATCCACCCACTTTCATTTCCTTCACCACCTCAGATTTGCAGATAGGAGGTACAATTACAGTCCTTTGTTTCATCCCTGAGATCTCTTTACAAAATAAAGTCTGCTTTTATCCTGTTGAAACCTATGTGCTTTCCTTCATTGCGTAAAGCTAAAGGAGCTGAGTTCTAACTTTAAAGTAATCCTTTGTGTTGCTTTTTTTTCCCCTCTCTGCCTCTTTGTTGTATGTATAGCCTAACTGTGTGCCTTCAATTGAACTTTTCCCCTGCCAAATCACACACTTAAAGCAGGAAAAAAGAGGCTGGGGTGAAATCCTGGCCTCACTATGCTTAATGGACTTTAGCAGGGTTAGGTTTCCACTCTAGTAGCCACTGCTCTTTGAGTTGCTCCTTTTAGTCCTGCCTGGGATGTTTTCCCTCTCCTGGAATGGAAGTGTTCCGGTGCAAATTTCTGGTGTAGATGGTCTGCTGCAGCGAACAGTGTGCCACGAATTTGTGTGATTTAACTGGCTTTGACGCTGGCACTTGACACAGTAGTGGAATCATGGTCTAAGAATTTAAATACCCCACTCCTAACATGCACACAATTCCTAATAGGACTCCAAAAGAGTGAAGCTAAAGAAACCATGCATTTATATTTACTTTTGTACTTGTATTTCTTCTTCTCTACTGGCCTTTTTTCACCTGCCAGAGTATGCCAGGCAGACTGATTTTTTCAGTGTACTTCATGGGGTGTCTGCAAGATCAGTGTAGTAGGGTTACAGGGACAGAAAAGTTGAGACATTAATGCTGGAGTGCTTCTTGTGGTAGTCTCTGCTTTTGCTTCCATGCCTGCAACACAGCTGTTCTCTGATGGAGCAACAGGAGATGGGATTGATGGCAAAAGACTGTGTGCCTGAAGACTAAACCCTTCCCCCTTCCTCTGCCAGTAGCTTCAGACTGTGCGGATTTCCTGGCCATCTCCTTCATTTCCATTAAGTAATCCCACTGAGTGCACACTGAGCCCTCAAGGCAGCACATGCTTTGTGTTGAATCAAATCCACAGGGATGCAGAGTTTGGAGTAGACATGCTTGATCAAACAGAATAGGCAACTTCACATTTCTGTATCTTTCCCTTCCTTCCTCAGTGAGACTCCAGATGTGTACCATCACCATCCTGGGAGAAATGCTTCCTTCTTTGCATCAACTCCTCTCTGCAACTGAAGCACCACCTTTCTGAAATCAGTGCTGTAAAAATGGCTGAGCTTCTGCAAACCTTCTTACTTTTTCCAATGAGATGTGTAGGGCATTCTGAACTTGTTCACAGAAAAGCCACTTCATTGCCCGTGGACATAGCCATAGTCTTCCTACCACCTATACTCATCTTCAGCTTAAAAGGAAGAGTAGTTCCACTGTGGTCATAGTCTCTTCTGTCCCTTTGTATTTCTCTTCAAATGTTTTTCTTATTCTGTTCTCCCGACACACTAGGGAACTGACTTTTTCCATCCAAATCCACCCATGAGATGAATACTAAAAGACATTGTAGACATCTCTGGTGTTTGCATTTTGCATAGGATGTTGAGAAATTAGAGAGGCTGTAACATGATTTGAGACCTGGAGAAAATGTCCAAAACCCCTCAGTCTGCTTAGCTTATCAAAAAGAAGAGACAGTGGTGACTTGATTACTGTGTTTATGTACATCTGGCGAAACATTTTGATATTGCAAACTCCTACAGAACAGGAGTTTCATGAGGACTGAAACAACTAGCAAACGTCAATGAATTCAGAGCATAGTTTCAGCCAAAAGTGGAAAATCTTTTTGTTTTGGCACTTTTAAAGCTAAAGCTTATTCCTGCATTTGAAAAGATTTTAATTTAAGAATTTAACTAAGTGAAAAGAGGTTAAATAAAAGGACCTACCTAATCATTTTGTATTGACTCAACCCTTTTGTTTGTTAAGGGAAACACTGGGCTGACTCATTAAGTTAATAACAACTATTCTAGCAGTCCAGCTATCATTGTGTTAATTATTCTAGCTCTAAAGAGACATCCCCTATGGTGATCTTTGTACTCTGAAGTTGATACAATAAAGAAAAAGCAACTAGACTCTGGAACCATCTGAGCATTCTCAGCTATACAAATAACCACGGTCTTCTACCAATGGGAAAGTTGGACATTGGCCTGCCTGGGTTTTAATCTGGCAGTTTGTGTCACATATGCTGAGAAGAAGAAGGAAAATATAACCAGCTGTTCTAATCATTGTTTTTCAGCCTTAGTCAAAGCTTTCCTATCAGAACCTTCTGATGTTAGCAGTGACCTTCAGATGGAGTAATTTTTAGTTTTTATATTTGAAGATGCTCAGCTTTATAAAAAGTATGTGCTAAAATAATTATTCTGAAGATCCCTGCAGAATAACCAAAGTATTTTAGTTCATTTAAACTCTCATGTACAAATTTGTAGAAAACGCAAGAAAAATAGACATCCAGGCTGAGATTGTTGAGGCAATCAGGGAAATGGACCCCTCAGGGAGACAACCCAAACTTTTTTTCTGAATGAAGAATCTGAAGCTTGGGGTCTAGGTAAGATAAGGAAAAACTGAAATGAAACGACACATTTTCAAGATTCTAATGAAACAAAGTCATTTTGTGCTTACACAGCTCTTGTACCTGCACTCTGCTTTTTAGAAGAAGTGGTAGTGTTTCTCTCTTGCTCTACAGAATATCGAATTTAAAGACAATAAAGATGAACAATCTCCAGCAGCAGTACTTACGTCTGCTCCATAGGCGAGCCAGCAGCTCTGGACTCCTCCAAGCTGTTCTGAAAAAGAAAGCATTTGGCTAATTGGACAAAGGTGCTTGGTGGAGCTCTAAAATAATCACTACCATCCCTCATTTTTCCCAGCCCTAAATATACATTTGAACTCTAACTTTTAATCCTGTTTTTTTGGCAGAACATCTTTAATCTCCTGCTCTCCACACTAAGAAAAATTCATCTGCATGTGAGTTTAAGTAAAAGTTACTATTTATAGTAGTTTTAAGTGGTTTATATTGTCTAAATTTTTATTATACTGTCATGATAAATTTACAGGGTTTTTTTCCAGTGTTTTGCTTTGAATAGAGACTCAGATGTGTGCTCTGCTTACACTGTCTAACTGCTGAAGTTGGATGCTTTTTTTTTCCTTCCAGTAACAAATATCTTTACCTCATTTTCTAAAATACAAGTAGCGGTCATTCAGAAACAGTTGCAAATTTGACTTGAATAATCTTTAATTGTTCCCACTAAGTGAAAAATAAAGACAAATTTTGGAAATGAGAAATATCCAGATGCTTTAAAGCCTAGGATTTGGTGCACAGCAAGTCTAAGGTGCGCTTCAAACCCTGTTTTTCCACTGCCATTGCACCCATGGTTAAGATGCAATGTGGTAGTTTGGATATTTGGTTAAAAGATGTCCTGCTCAAGCCTCCTACTTGCTTCTTTTTTGGAATGTTTTCAGCCTTTCCCTGTAGAATATAGTGTGATGATTCTCCCTGACACTCTTTGTGAATTCCTCTTTAAACTCCTAAAATATCTAAGAAGTAATTAATTAATGTTACTTCAGTTAGTGAGAGGGGAAATGAGAATTGTATTGTATGTTCTGATTCTGTGGTCATACAGAGAAAGAAATTATTTGTACAGTTCACTACCCACATGCTAAATTTTTGGGTGATGATTTCCTGGATACATTACACCGAGTTAATAAAGAAATTTGATGCTGTGTCTTGGGTAAGGGGAGGTCTAAAAACCTGGCTGAGTTAGTCACTGGCCTAAAGGACTGCTTACTTATTAGAAGTCATTTCATAGGATAACCTGGTTTCTTAATGACTGTTTTATTTTGTTTTAATTCCATGGTTGTTGTGACAGAATGAATTATCAGATGTAGGAAAAAGCCAAAGCTTGTGGGTTCAATTAGTCATTAACCCCCTCATGGTTTGCAGGGAGGTGTGGCAGGAGTGTGGAGAAGGCTCTAACGCCTCCTAACCTGGACTCAGTTCACAGTAGGGCAAGAAGTTTTCAGGATTTGCTGAAGTATCAAGAAAGGACTTTTCTAATGCAAGACTGACAGACTGTAGGGCACATTAAATAATCGTTCCATTCTGATCAAGCCTTGCTATGCCCGGTTTTTAGCCTCACACTTCACGAAAAAAATATAGTTCAAATAAAAATGGATAGCAGAGGGAGTAATCTGAGATCTTGAAGATATGGTTTATCCAGAAAGAATAAATGAATTCTGTTAAGCTTACACAAGCATACCTGGTAGGACGATTTGAAATAAACAAAGAGGAAGAAAAATATCTGATTTCTTGGTCAGTGAAGAACCGGTCAAGAAGTAACAGGCTGAAACCAGAGTATGGAAGGCACAAGTTACCAGCCAGAAAACTCTCCAGTGATTAAGTACTAAAGAACCTGTTCCTGTACTCCTTTGAGTGACAGAAGAGACATACCTCAAAGCAAGCTAGGGTTGACCCTCCAACACTATCTTATGTGTCACCATATGTGCTCTGAATCAGGGAAATTTAAGTTTTGGTCATCCTCCTCCAGATGAATGCTGTGAACTCAGGCAAGTGGTTTCCATATTGGAAGATAAGGTGTGATCACAACAAATATGAGCTATCAAGCCCAAACTAAGAAGCTCTTTTTCTGCTGGACAATATCTTAACTGGTCTTGTGACTGATCTGGGAAGGCAGGAGGCTTAGGAGCCAGACCCAGTAATACATGGGACAGGACTAATTTATGTTCCTGATATTCAATAATATAAATACTGGGTCTAGTTAAGTTACTCAACCAACTGGTAGATGCTTGTGTATTGGTCCCTGATGTAGTGGGAATGTGTTTACATTAAATAGTATAGCTTCGACAGAAGAAGTTGAGTTTTCCTTCTTGCTCCCAGAAGACTTTCTAACTTTCAAGTCCTTCTTTAAAGACAAGGGTTAAAATCATTTAACCCAGACAATTCATTAGCTACTGTCTTGATGAGTATTTTAAGCCCTGAGCTACTGGATTATAAAAAGAGCAGAGGAAAGATCTTCACACCAGGTGAAAAATTTAGCTTGAAGAAAACCAGATGAAACTATTGTATGAATTCAGCAGAATTTATGTATAATTTCATGGTGCCTGAAACTGAACTTTTTAGGGAAAAAAAAGACCTTAGCACAGTAAACTGTTCCTAGGATGTTCTAGCACATTTGATTACATCATAGTGTTGCTGCATTTAGGCATACAAGGTTAAATTTAATGTTTCGACATGATCTCTGTGAATGTAATGTCTTCATTCTTTTCTGGAAAGATCTGATTTGACAACAGCTGTTGCCCTTATGAGGAGAATGTCCTAAGTATTGTGTAGATATCTGCTGCTGTTTTAAATGGCTTCAGGAGCCAGTGGACAATGCTTCCCTACAGTTTATTTTAGAAAGGGACCAAACAGTGTCATGTTCCTAGAAGACAAAGAACGAAATCAAAACCAGATATCCTGTTTTATAATTAGGGAACAATATCTGCAGATACCTCTTTTTGACTCTGCCCATTGATAATAAAATTCAGTACCAGCTGCAACAGATGTAATTATTTATAACTTGACAATCCATTTCCTCTTTTGCCCATTTATCAAAGTGCCAGAGTATTAGAACAGTCTCCTGCACTATTTATTAATTATAAGAACAAGTTCAAAATAATATCTCCACCCTATTTATTGCTTAGCTATTTGGAGAGCAACCGTGGTCTAGTCAAATACAAGGACTGGTAAACAGATTATTGATTCCAGCGTATAGAACCTACACATTCCTCAGACAGCCCAAACCAGTACTTATCCACTCCTTAGTTCCCCCGTGCCCAAAGCAGAGAATGATTGTTTTCTGAGCCATGGAGCCGACTATCGTCCAGATTTTTTTTTTTTTTTCCCCACCAAAGCAGACCTCCACTATGTAGCTAATCAGTGACAGTACTGAAAACCAGCACGGTGAGGATGGTGAGCCCACCACTGTAAAAAAAGAAACAATAAGCAGTATAAGTGGAAGCCAGGAAAAACAAAAAGTCTGTAAAATAGAAATTGAAGAGTATTTTTGATATTTTCTCTTTCTGTGTTAGCATTTGTTGCTGTCACTCCTCATTTCAGGAAAGAAGTTTGCCCAGTTTATCTTACTTTTTTATATTAAAAGAAAGCAAAACTGGCACTAGTAAAGAGCTCCATGTGCAGTTTTTAATGGGGAAAAAATGTTGTAAGCATCTCAAGAGCAGATGAAGGGCTGTTGAAGCCTATAGCTATGACAATACTTGTGGGAAAGTCTGGAACAGCAGGGAGGCAAATGTCAGCCAAGAAACCTGAAAAATAGTCCAAACACTATCATAATGTCCTTCTTTTAATAATGTGGTTTTAATTTTAATAATTTATTACTATTTGGTTTGTTTCTTAGGGACCTGTGTTTATTATAAAGCATTCCTTGAAGCTGTCAGTCTATGGGAGCTCCCCTAAACTCCCTCAACATGCAGCTTTAGTGGTTTTCCCCTGTTTTGAGAGGGTACATTAATAACCACATACTACTATAGGCATTAAGGAGGCCACCCACCCTCCAAGAAGTACAGTTCACATTTCTCTCCAATCTTCACGGCAGCTAGCCTAATGGGAACAATGTCAAGGGGTGCAATGAAACACTTAGCATCTCTTGACTTCTATCTTAAGGAGGATTTTTTCATGTTTGACAGCTATTCATTCAGTCAAGGAATATTACAGAGGAGCTGATTTAGTGCCAACATGAAAGGAAGGATGCCACCCACCATATCACCATCAGCAGAACTGGTGTCCAGTCCGTGCTGTTGCCCTTTGGTCACATCTGTGTATGTATGACCTGTAAGCTGCTCTAATTACTCATAGCTCTTGAGTTTATCACTCACACATGCTGCCTGACCACAACCTGTGAGCAATGTCTGCAGCAGTGGGAGCCTCTTTTTCTGTCTGACTCCAGAGAATTCACGCTTGTTCTCGTAACTCTATTCTTCCCCTCTGCATCTGGCCAGCTTGGCTGGGTCTGTCCAGGAGCAGATGCATGGGCACAAATGCGGTTTTTGAGGAAAAGCATGTGTGTACATATGTGTATGTGCCATTTTTTATTACAAACAGGGCTGCCAGCTCTGTTTATTTAAAGTTGCCTGACGCTTTCCACTACAAAATCTTATTTCCAGTTGTTGAAGTTTAACTACTCGATCTGGAATGGTTCAAGTCAATAGCCCACCTCAGATTCAGAAGATTGTAATGGGCATGTGCTTATTTATCTGAAGCTATCACACAAGCCTCTTCAGTGGTTTCCTGAAAGTAAAGGACACCAATACATTGCTTATAAGCAGTGCCTTTCTTTTCCCACATTAAAAAACACAGTTCTCTGGTGAGAACCCATGCCTCCACAGTAGCAAGGATGACTGCCAGCTTGACTGGCATATTGGTGGCTGCCAGTCTAGGGGAATGCTCTTTCAATGACAATGTGTCCAAATCTGGCTGACATTTAAGCCAGCACCTCAGAAATTGCAACCTGCCCTGTAACAGCAACTTTTTTCTGTTGCTGCAGCCGCATGAAAAAACATGAACTGGTTGTAGGCTGCTCTCTAGTGTCTCTTGATTGACTGGGCTCCAGGCTGTATCGCTGTCAAAACACATGTGTCTGACACCTATCCTACAAGTCCTTAGGACAAGATTTACAAGGCATTATGCATTCAGCAGATATATTCAGTAATTGCAGATTATGCTGGTGGTCATCTTTCAGTGATCTAAAAGGGCCAGAGACCATCCTCTAGCTCTGATATCTGGTAACATGGCTGCATTTATACTACCAAATATGTGCAGCATATACATGCACCTAATGTAAAAGGTTTTGTTTGTGATATACCAAAATTACTGTACCTAGCTGGCTCTCTCTGATGTACTGAATTTATTACACTTCCTGATCTATGCATGCATAGTAGCCATTTCTTTGATATTTCTCGGTGCTCAATAGCCAAATCAGAGCTACTTCTCGGACCAGAAGAACAGATGCATGCAGTATACAAATACCTCCAGGACAAAGATTCATTGTGGAAGGAAAAAACAAGGGTATTTGTAGTGAAACTCAGATGTTCGGTAACCATATATTCAGTTTGGTGAAAAGGCTAAAACCAGTGCACCTTAGATGGACCAGAACAGGTCCATCACAGGAGGCAGAAAAGACCTTACTTACCAAAGGCCGGAACCCAACACTCCTCCCTGCCATCATGCTGCTATCAGCAAATGCTAACAGGACCTACCCCTTCTAGAGATAATGAACAAAGAAGAGGACCACTCTAAGTGTGTTATCAAGTTACTTCATTTGTTCAAGTGGAAGAATTTTTGTCTGCTGTACTAGGAGATCAAAGGGCAGTTACATAAGGTTTCTGTTCTCTTTTCTATTTTTTTTTAAATTCCCTTTAAAAGGAAAACCCCCAAATCTTCTTCACACATAAAAGAACTGTAATCCAACAGTATATTCAGATACTCAAAATTTAAGAAATTCTAGAATAAAATGCACTTCCATTCTGTTAGTGTTTATATTGAAAATGTGATTTTATAAAACATGAATATAGAAAACTACATGTAGTTTACACCAGTATAAAACACAACCAGATTTTTTTTCACAAAAGTCTTAATCACAATGTGCATTATTCTCTGTTTCCTAATACATAATCTTTTATTACTGTCTGCTTTGCAAAATTTTCTTGAACTGGATTTTTTTTCTTTTAATTAGTTCTCTGCTATTTGCCTAATATTATTTTCCAATCAACTGCTAAAAAATATCCTCAGTTTGATCTTTCCTTCTTTCTAGAATTGCTATTCATGAATAATGAACCTAATCACTTAGATATTTTCCTACCTCATTTGATATTTTCTTTACATAAGTATCCTGAATTTTAATCCAATAAATTAAGAATTCCTTCAATCATAATTATAAGAAATATAAGAAGAAAATTACATAATACAAAGGAATACCAGACTGAAATTGTTTCTAATAATTTTTAGTGTTGTGAAAGAGAAAAAAAAAAAGCAACGTGTGATGTTTTCAAGCAGAGCAGCTTTCAGAGAGCTTTTATCAACAGCAGCTGTCACAGATGGGTTATGTTAGTTAAGAACATTCCAAAAACAGGAAAAAAACCCTATGCTTATATAAATGGGAAGAATATCAGCTTGATTATAGTACTCTTTCACTAAGAGAATATATAATGTTGGGCTCCTCTGTGTTTGCTTAGACATAAGCAAGGAAGTATAGACCATAAAAATATAGTTCAGAGCACTTTTTCCCATCTAAAACACTTGCATCTATTCACATGCCCAGTGATCACACAGAACACAATATATCATTCTGTATATTTTGAGGACTTTATAGGAGCCTGGATGAAAGAAGTGCTAAGACGATCATGAAGCCAAACACTGAATTCTTTAGAAGTAGGATAATACTTTATAGCCAGATTAATTTCTGAACACTATAGATATTTTTATCTTAATGTATTACAAATTGATGTAATTAATTTATACAGAACTTTAATTAAACAAAACTGTTTTCCATAGAATTAGCATAGACAGTTACAAAACAAAAGGTATTAATAATCTGAAAATTAATAGAACTTTGTCTGACATGATGTCACATTTTACGGTTTTGGTCATTTCAATTAAATTAACTGGAAGGCAGTCAGTGATTCCTGTAATCTGCTCTTCATGAAGTGAAAATAATGATGGTTATATTTGTCAAGATCACTGCATAGTCATATGGAAGAACTAGTTAGGATCAGAACAGAGATCTAGGAAATATTTCTCTAGCCAAATCCATCAGCATAATCTAATAATAAACTATCTGTTTCAGTCTTTGCTATCAAGATTATGTTCTTTATTCTCTCTGTACAGTGTAAAGAATACAGATGGAAAAACGCAAGCTTGTACAGAGAGCTCTCACAATCATAGAATGGTTTGGGTGGGAAAGGACCTTTGAAGATCATCTAGTCTAACCCCTCTGCTGTGGGCAGGGACATCTTTCACTAGATCAGGTTGCTCAAAGCCCCATCCAACCTCATCTTGAACACTTCTGATGATGGGACATCCACAACTTCTCCGGGCAAGCTGTTCCAGTGTCTCACTACCCTTGTCATAAGAACTAGAACTCCTTTTGGTTCCACAGTTTGTGTTCTTGACAGGCCAGTGGTGCACCTTCAGCAGGACAGTCAACAAAAGGTTTCATATCCCGGAAGAAGATAAGGATTCATATCAAACCTGAGGTTAAGGTGGGACTTTGGCCGCATACCTTAGGTGGCACAATACTACGTAAATGCTGGTATATATGCTTCTTATCTGAAGAACAGGCCAATCATTTGTATCCAAAGAGCAAATGTGATGCTCTAGGTGCTGATAGTAGTCTCCTCTTACAGAGCAGGTGAAGTATGTGTGAGGGTCAGAGGTCTGAACACTCTCCTTTGCCTGTGTCCTTCATGCTCATGTATGTTGATATTATCCACACCCTCTTAAGGCAGATAACTTTCCCAATTTATTGTATAGGGAACACAGAGTCTTGACTCAGTGTTATAAATTCCATTTTATAACACTGGCACCTGCAAGTCAGGTGTAGGTACGCCACACCAACTTGCTTCTCTTGAAATGTGCCCAAGCAAGAGGACACCACTCACACTGAGTACACTTTCTGCTATACCGGAGTTAGAACTGTACAAGTTGCTGGGCACAGACGATCCACCGGCAAACAACTCATCTCTGCATGCACTGAGCCATGGCTACACTGCTTTCCAGACTATTTTTTTTTATCTTATACCTGAGATTTTGGTATCCTGAATATATTAGAAAGTTTTCTTTAATTACCTGCCTGACAGAACCATTGGCTTGCTTTGGGCAAAGAGGTGTTACAGGAATCTTAGGAGAGTAGTTGTTGACTATAATGTGTAGAATAGGATGGTTAAACGCAAGGGATCCCAGTTTTGAGAATTACCTTGTAAACTGGTGTTTCCAGTATAAGCATAAGAGCAGAAAACGTGGAAAAAAAATGAATGGGTTTAGATATGTCTCTGGACTACAAGCTTCCCTAAAATGTGTCTCTTGGCTCTTTAAGGACTAAGAACTTCATTAATTTTCCTGTTGCTGACATCCTCCTTTATTCAAATTGTCTGAGCGATATAATTAATTCAGAAGAGTTATAATCAGTCTGCACTTAGCTTGAAGTTTGCTGCCTGCATTTCAGATCAGCCACATCCTGTGTTCCTAAAAATGTATCTGTAATTTCCAACACCATTGATCTAATAAATATACAAAGCCCTTCTAAAATCCTTGTGAAATCACAGCCTAAAGGAGTCTGTTGCAGATCCATTCTTCTAAGCATGTCTGTAAGTTCCTTTTGGTTATCTGCTAAGTACAGAGAGTTTTCTAAACTCTTTTTAAGATAAGGCATGGACAATTCTATGTGGGAACTGTCATATAACACATTGTAAAACTTTAAAAAGTTTAAAACGTTTCACTGTATTAAGAGGTCAGAAAGACAGGAGATTTGGCGAGAGGAATGTGTTAGTTTTCTTTTAATAAAGACAAAAGAAAGGGCCAGTAAGTAACGCATACTAAAGCTACTAAAGGATTAAAAGGTGCAAAATTTTAAACAAAATGATACTAATATTTAACAGTAACATCCTCAGTCCTAATGATTTTGTATATTTTATGTTCTTTATGTGCACAACAGCAATATATTTCATATTAAAAGTAATATTATTTTGATAAAAACTATTTCACACTATAATTTAGGAATCATTCAATGTTTAGAGACAATAAAAAAGTAAGTAGAAATAGAATCTGTCCTAAATGGCTCATAAAACCAACATCTACACAAAATAACAAACTTCAGTTCAAATGCATGGTAAAATGGAATTTGTTTGAATGTGCGGTCTTCAAGCAGCCCTATTAACCAGTAAAACTGGAACCAGCTATTGAATGTGCATCAAGACGTCATCAGAAGATCTCGCTAGAATTAAAAGTGGAAGAGACTGTCAATGAATTTTGCTTAGGAGTGAATGACCTAAATAGCAAGAAATCCAAACAGAAGTATTATTTATTTTTCTTAATCAGTGTTAATCAAATACAGAGTAAGAATTTAAGATTGCTATTTCTCAAAATATATTCAGATTGAAATATTAAGGCAATCCATCTTTCTGCCAAAAAATTTTTCTTTTTTTTCTTCTTTCTTCTTTGTACTGCGGGAGGATCTTAGTCTAGCTCTTATGAAGCACTGTACTGGCCCACACCACAATACTCTTTTTCTTTTTTTTCTTAAGCTGTAATTTCAAATAATTTCCAATCATGTAGCTGTAGTGGAAAAGCACAGGAGAGCACATGTGAGAGGGAGTAAAGACAGTAGCCTTCTTGCTCTCGCTTCCATTAAGTAAATGCCATTGTTTGGTAGAGCAGAGGAGGAAATTCAGAGTGTATGTAATATTTTCACTCAATCTTCTCTTCAAAAGCACTAACTTATGAAGTCGCTCTGCGAAAACACTGTGTATCTTTGGCATTCCCAGATAATAAGACACAGAATGTATTCCTGTAGGTATAATTGAATTCTGAAATAAGTACTTACTGTAGTATAAAATACACTTGGGCAGCATTTTCATTACAGCACTTAATCCAGTTGAAATCTGTATGAGTGCCTCAGAATTCCCCCAAAGAGTATCGTGTTTGCAAAAATAGATTTGACAGGTGTACAATAGGTCATGAAGTATTTAACAGAGATAACACCTCCAAAACATAATTACTTCTACAATGAAACGGAAAACAGAAAGGTGTAGAGGCTTCAAAAATTCTGAAACGCTACACATTTTATTGAAGAATAAAACAGACTGATCTTTCCAAGAAAAGAGCAATATCTGCACTCAGGACATGGCCTCCAGAATACCAATTATTTTAATGTGACGGTAGGACTTTAAAGACATAGATTGGTAGGAGAAGTATTTTAGTTGGGTTTTAAAATGAATTCCTAAAGTCTATGAAAATTCTTCTAATGATTTTATTTCAAAAACACCACACCTCATTACCAGACATAACAGAAAAATTCTGAATAGGTTTTCAATTGCCGAATTGGTTTAACAACTAAGATAAATCTGGAAATTTTGGAACTTCTACAGTCTTTCTGAGATTTCAAAATTTTGGAAAGCCATACATATGGGGACACTTATTTCCCTTTGATCACTTCAGATTGTGTTTCTGTCTTCTTTGCTGAAGAGGTTGTAAACTATGGAAAGCACATTCAGGTACAAAAAAAAATGTGCTAAAAAGACAGGCGCCTGATAAGATGTCTCACTAAATATATATATATAAATTCCATTATGTCCCAAAAGAATCATTTAATAATATATGAAACAGATGTTTTGGGCATGGGAAACTATAGAGATTTTATACAATTACCAAAATTAAATTGTATAGTGTCCTTTTTCTGTTTACACAATATCAAAATGCTTCAGTGTTAGGTGTCTGATCAGCATAACCACTCATAGCTGTTTCTTAACTATGCAGTTTGTAAATCTGTTGGCTCTTATTGTCTAATAACAGCTACCAAGTGATCAGAACAGATTAATCTGCATGATTATTATATAGTTCTTCTTCAATAGCCATCTGTTGAATAGGCAGCTTTCTACTCCATGTGATGCCGCCTGTCCTGAAGCTTTTCAGAAATGTCAACACCCTTGCCAGCCGTGAAGCTGCAGTTTCTCTCCTCCTCCTCATTCTTCAACACAAGCAACCACCCCCAACCCAAACCAAACCCACAGCAGAATTTACATAAAAGAGAAAGAAAATCTCTTCCCGCCCAGGCCCAGCTCTGCGGCAAGTGGAGTCAATGGAAGTTTTGCCAATGACCTCAGTAGGAGCAACACTCTCTAAACTTCCTTTCTTCTAGCAGGCCAGTAAACTTCTTATCTGCACATCGACTGCCACATATTTGTACCACATATTTTTGCCTACAGTTAGACTAACTTCACACTGGGAAAAGTTACCTAGCCATAAATTTTGAAAGCATTTAATAGGGCTTTTAGGCATATAACCCCGTGCAAATCAGCAGAAGTTATGCAGCTGAAACCTGGCGTTCACTCTGGAAGTGCTATTGAGGTACCATTTTCTTGTATGTGGCATGACTGTTAGTAGACAGATGGGTTTTTATATCAGGATAATGAATGAAAACTAGACGTTGTTTATTTGTAATATATGCTATTGAGTATCTGAATTACTGAAACAGAATTTGTGCATGGATGGCATATTCAGGGAAGTAGAAAAACATTACTGCTTGTAATTCATTTTGGAGTGGCTGAGGTGGGAGTCTGACTTGTTGCAGGTTTTGTTGTCTCTTACATGTTTCCATAATAACTTCAGCTTTGGAGGAGGGGGAGCAAATACCCACGTTAGGTGTACAATTACAATGCAGACAAATTTAGGCAATGCTGCTTGCCAAACATTGACCTATTAGTGTACCTCAGTGCGGGTGGGAAAGGGCATCGTAGACTGATATTCCAGTTGGATGCAGTCTTTTCTGACTGGAGGAAGAAAAAAACGCAACTGTGATGGAGTTCTGGGATGATCCCATCTGCCCATTAAGGTCTGGACATCTATCTCTCTTTACACAGAGCTACCGAGCAGCCATCATTTACATTAAAACTCTCAGTCCATTACCAACTGTTGACCTTGCGACCTCAGTTTAAATGCTTCACATCCTATTACTTTCCTCCCGAGTCATCTACTTTCTTAATATTTTACAACAATGCACTTCAGCATTGTCACACGTTTCTGGCTCCAATTCTGGGAAATGTTTCCTTTCAAGCAAACACTCCACTGGGTGCTTTATTTTAGTTATGTCGTGAAATTAAAAGGAAGCATTCCGTTACCATTGGCTCTCCATAGAGATAAACGGAAAACGCGCTTATGTGCTTCTCTGTCCTGGGCTCTGAATGATGGCAGTTATTTTTTCCAGTCTGTTTCAAACAGAAGAACTAATGTAATCATAAATGCATTGAAATTAAATCCTAATAAAGGGTCTTCAGAAGAATCCATATATTCATGTTCCCATGTAAAAAAAAAAAGGCTATTATACTTGAAAAAGATATTTGAAGCATTCCAGCTTTCTAAAGCATTGCAGTATACTTTTGCAATAGCTTGTTACCCATTACTGAATAGATTTAATTATACTTCCTCTGTAGTAGAATTACAGTTACAGATGTTTTCTTGCTACTGATTGGAACGTCAGCAATAATTTAATTAGATATTATGACAGTTTCCATGGCTTATACGTTAACACAGTTAAATTCTCTCTGTAAACTAATTTTGAGAACAAATGTTTCTGTTCAAAACCTTTTACAGTGGAAATGTTTCAAAGGTAGAAAAAGTTAATTATAAGGCTTTTTTCCCCTTCTAAATCCTCTGAAGGAGCAAGAACATTTTCCATGGAAATATGGTCAGTCACCGAAATGTCAAAGAGGCTCTAACTGTAGAACACTGAACGGTATATGGAAAGTATATGAAATTTAAACTACCTTGCAATCTAAGTTAAACGGTACTATTTATTTATATAACTATAGTGACCTTCAGTGTGCAGAAGATATGCTTTTTACTGTGTGGTTTTCTTCTATGCGAGAACATCGAATGGCTGTATTATATTTAATTAAAAGCAATAGTGGGCCTACCCAGATGTTAAAAGGGCTTGATCTGAACAGTGTGTTGACATCAGATGAATAGGAGAGGCCACCTGCTAGCTCCACTTTTGGCTTTGTGGATGATTTGCATTCCTGTGGCCTGTTGCTCTGCATGATTGCTCTCAGCACTTCACAGCCCCATGAACTGTTTAATATCATGGATACCTTCCAGCCATGCAGGCTATCTCCTTTTGTAATATCAGTGTAAAAGAAAGAATGACCACTTGCATGATTCTGATGGGTAGAGCATTATGTTTTCACTTAGCATAGACCACATCAAAGAGGAGGAAATGCTTTTCTACAGACCGGATTAAGATAAAAATTAATCCATTCTTGCCTAAGAGCGCTAACAGACCTTTATTTTTTTTCTTTTTCTGAAAGATAATGCTCATCATTTGAATCTGAGTACAATACAGTTCAGGCTGGAAGAAGTATTGTTGTCTTTTCACTCCAGCGCAGAATGCTTCTAGTGTAAATATGTACAATTTAAATAATTTATTAAATGTGTCCTGTCTGAACACTGCGAATCCCTTCAGTAGCATAAATGTATTCATGAACACAAATGCAACTACTAGACTGCCAGTGCAGTCCCGATTTCGATCATCTTTCTAAAAAACAGTAAATATTTTAAAGTGAGAGGCAAGAAAAATGGGATCAAAAGGAAAAAGGAATCATGATAGCATTTTCCAGTAGGCAATATTGAAAGAAAAAAAAAATCTGATCCACGTTTCTATATACTGTCCTCTCTTGAGATTATACTTGCTGCATAAGACAGTGAAAGTTTCTTCAGTGCTTCCAACTTGAAGGTTACTGCATCATCATTCAAGGAGCAGAGGCATGCCATTGTCTAAAAATAGTCATAGTTATTTTCCAGATTAATTTGTATTTGCAATCTATATTTATTTTTGCAGTGATGAGTTGACTTCATCCCAGCAAGCTCTCACTGACATTTCCTTGTAGTTTTATACTTCAGTATTGAATAATGTATTTAGCAGACGTAAAAATGCATCCTGTTATGGTGTGACAAAAGATACATTCATTCCTTTAAGTTCTAGAAGCACAAGTTAACAGCTACTTTAAGTTTCAGTAGACTGCTGAAAAATATGCTTGCTTTTGTGTTTGAGGTATCTTTTTCGTTATGCAACCTGATGATTTAAGGTACAAGACAGAAAAATAAAATATTAATGCATGGCAGATTTACATATAATGTGTGTGATAATTCAGTTCTAACTTGATGTTAAAAGATTTCTAAAACTTTGAATATATTAAAATCAACTTTTTGCTATAACCAGACAATGACCTTCTTGCTAAATGAGTTACTTCAGAGATGGGATAACAGATTAAAGCAGAATTTCTATACCTAAATCTCTGTTCAGCAGCCTAACTAAAGCACAGATTTTCTGACTCCTTAGCTAATCGCAGTACATAAAATTCCTATGTATTTAAGCTTATGATTTCAAAGTTGCTCATGTATCGCAAATTTTATTTCTCAGCATATCTGCAGATGACTCAGTTTTAATGCTTAGAGAGAGCAGAGATTTCATTTTGAATTCCAGAACATGAAGTGCACCTAGCAATGATGAGAAATGTGGTTTTAGTTGCATCCCTTGGCTGAAAGGGTCTGAATCTAACAGTCTTTCTAAACTACCAGACTTCAGAGGTTTCAGGGAATAGGAGCTGTCAGTTTCTTCTCGTTAATTAAAGTTTTTCATTGCCTGACTATATGTTTTTAAGTCAGTGGCTGTGATGAATAGTCAGTAACTCCATGGCCTGCTGATGGGTGTTACCCCTGGAAAAGCTACAGTGATGGCCAAGGAACTTCTGCAGTTAAACACCAGGGCTCAGCTCTGCTCAGGCAGGATCTGGACCATGACCACTGGACTATCGGCTAAACAGAAGGTACTTGGATGTTTTTGTTTTCTTGAAAGAAAAACATTGCCCCCAGTTTCCAAATTGTGGAACACCATCAGAAAGAATTATCTCTTTAATCTGTAATTAAGTATCTGAAACTTTCAAAGGGATGGAGCTGAAGATAATCCCTCACTTTGAGCATTTTCATCCAAGGTGTTCTGGGGTGTCCAAGACATCTGCAGCAGGTTTGACAGATGTCACAGGGCCTTCAGGAGACCTACTCCTTTAGACTGGCAGCTAGGGCACCTCAAATGGCGCTGGGGTTTTGTAGGTAGGCATGTTAAGCTTAGGCAACTGAATCCCCATAAGGGTGTTTAAGCTCCTGTGATAGCAGTTATCTAATCAGCACAGTCTACAGAGGCATTTAATTCACTTTGTGCCTGGAGCTGGGAACCGTATCGGCTAAGTATTCACTGGAGCTCACTTGTCTAGCACACATGGAGAAAATTGCATGTAGACACATAAATTCAGGTGTCTTAATCACGCACCTAATCTTATAACTAATTGTGATATTTTCCTGTACTTCCACTGTAATCAGTAAAACTGTGAGGATTTAGAGAACGTATTGCAACAAATGCAAATGTTGTAAATCACCTATTTGTAAGGTGACCATGGAAGCTGGGTATTGTACCCTTGGACTTCTGCAAAAACTGCAATTATATATGCAAATCTTCTCCATAGCATCAGGGAAGTGCAGGGAGCCGAGACGATACTGATATCATTCCACCAGTGAGCTGGCTTGCAGCACTGGGTTTAACTAAGAACTAATATAGCTCATGTCCACCACGCTTCTTCTGGAGGGGCCCTGCAGTCCTAAAAAAGCTGAAGGACTTGAGACTGGCAGCAAATTAAAGTTTAATACGTACTGCAATTTGTATCTTTTAGAATCCTACATCACTTCCCCCACATAACTGTGTGTTAACTGCCATTACATCCAAGTATATGAAGTAATAAATGGGTCCCAAGTGCCAAGTAAATGCTAAAAAAAATCTGAGGCATTTCTTCTCCATGTGGGAACCATCTCTAGTGGACTATACTTCTGTTAAAGGAAAGTTATTACTGTTGTTCTACAAGTGTTTTCCTTCACTAGAAAGCTGCTATGGAAAATGACAAAGAGTTTACTCTTTTGTTGAGTGCTCTGTAAATGTTGTATGCCTTCTCCAGATAGGGCTTTGCAGATGGAAATGTTTGAGGCGAGGCTGAATGCTTTACTGAATTGTGACCTGCTATAATATGAGTTTTCTTCTCAGCCTAATTCTCTCTGCTTTGCACTACTCAGGTGCTGCAAAACAGCTGTTGGACTAGCTGATCTATGCAGATTTAAATTCTCCTGCATGCATGAATCCCCATGTCACGGTGATGGAAAAGGACTGAAAAGCTGTGTACCAACTGATTTTTAGCCATTAAAAAGAAGTAGGCTTTCCATGAAGAGGTGCTAGTCCAGAGCATTCCTGCGCTCCACTGATCCCTATATCTTTGGGTCTATGCACAGATTTGTGTAATTTTGAAGCAGAGCTAACTTCTACCACAGTCAAAAGTTTCTGCTGAACCTCAAGAACACTAGCAGTGACATGAAGTCATCTTTGCCACCCTTACATGACAGAGGCTTATGTTTAATCAGCACTAAGGAATTTAAGGAAAAGAGAATAAGATTATATAAATTTCACTTTTAAAACAAACTAGATTATCATCCCTTTGACCATATCAGGGAGACAGCTTTATGATAATATCTCTAAATATATCCAAAACACGATAAGGAATTGATAGTGGGTGTTTTTGTTGTTATAGCAAATGGAGTGGTAAGGCATGAAGATAACTACTGCTACCCATTGCTATTGTGTGTATAATGATGGGATTGTGGGGCACCACACTCTTTAGGGCTTATCTTTGTCTATTTTTAATCAAAGTGTTAATTGAGTGCAAATGTGTCTGATTCTGTGATGTAAAGAACTGTTCTTTGTTGACAGTCCTTAGTCTCTTGATTGCTTGCTTGGTATTGGCCAGCTGTGCCCTTGAGTGATGAAATACATTAAAATATGAACTGTGCTTTCCTCAAAGTACGCATTTTGCCTCCAATATGGTGAAGCAATCACTTAGACTTAGCTTACAGGAAGAGAACAACTTTGCTGTAATAAGTACTGGGGGGGGCCTCACTTCAAGGAAAGAGAGGATGCTGAGGAATGTTAAAAGCAGACACTATTATCACTCCCTTTGAGTACTGAGTTCACCCTCACCTACAGTTACTTTGAATCCTCCCTCTCCGACCTTGAAGAAAGCCTTTCACAAGTATAATGACATAATTTAAGGAAGGTGTAGCACTGGGGGAGGACAGAAAAGGGAATATCCTCATCTTCTCTCCACAGGAATTTTGCAGGAAATATAACTGGCCCCAATCTTGACAACACCCCTTTCTTCCCCCAAATCCACACTCAGGCATTGATTGAAAGCCCACTAAAGTCTCTGGCTTCCCTGGATCCGGAATGAGGCCACTGGGGCATTAATTTCAACAGAGCTACTCAAAAGGGATGTGAATTCACAGGACTGACTCTGATTTGTGCTTTTTACCTACTGAAGGCGTGAAAATTCTTCTCTCCTGACTTTATCATTTTACTGGCTACTCCTACTACTGTCCTCCTTCAACAGAAAAGGTGGCCTCCTGCTCCCACACCTTGCTCACTAGTCCTTTGCAAAGATTCACTCGCGTGGGCACAGTGCAGATCTCAACAGCTGAAATTGATACGGGATGAAGTTAGGTCCAGCTCTTAACTCCCCGAGCTGCGAAAGACAGGTGTTTAAAAAAATTAGTCAATTACGCTTTTGATTAAACAAGTCACTAGACGATTGCCTTTTTATTTGCAGCGATCACACGAGCTGGTAACTTTGAGTTGGACACATTTAAGCTGCATTCTTTCTCTGTCACATACACAACACACATTTATGTGCATATATGAGGCTCCATCTCACACCTGGTAAGATGGTATTAACAACAGAGCTAAAAAAGAGTAGTACTTGACACTTTTTTTTCTTGGTTTTCTGCAAATCTTCAGTTACAGCTGAAGATAGTTCAAGACGTTGCTTACGTAGTTCACTTGAGGTTTGTTTCTGCTGTTGCTGGTGAGAACCAGTAGAAAACGCAGTAATTCAACAGTGAGTACAGCTTACATAGGCCATACTCAAGCTTCTTGCAACTGGTGACCAGAAATAGGCAAAGAAGGAAGGAAAAGGAGAAGGGATTAGAAATGGAGCATGCTATTCCTTTTCTTTCCAAAATGAGCTCTGGAAAAACAAGACTGCTCTCAAGACTGTGCTCTCAACCTACTGTAAAGAGCCTGGACTGCCAAAACGAGGATCATTTTCCATCTTTAAGCCTCCTGTAATTTTTCAGTGAAATCAACACAGGAGAACACCCACTGAAAAAAAGCAACTAGTACTGAGCTTCAAATACATTAATTAAAAATTCTGTTGTCACAAAGAAATGTTATTCTTAAACCACCTTATTGTGGTTAATCACCCAGTAAAAATATGTTACCTTTGAGGATTTGATTTTTTTCCCCCCTCTGCTACTTACATGCACTTTAGCAGGTATCCTGAATCTGGAATATCTCTTCTTAAAGCATGATTATGGTTATCTACAGTCCTGAAGCACTGCGCTCTTCAGAGTTAAGAAGCCAGAGCAAAGGTCAATGGAAGCTCAGCTCATGACTTTTTACAGTCCAGCTTTTTTTTCAGCACGCAGTCTGAGGAAGTCCAAGCTGTGGTGTTTCAGTCTCATGAATGTCTTTTGGCTTTCACTGCAGCTTGTATTTAAAGCCAGATAACTGTTTTAAAGGGCACTTGAATTCAGTGTCCTTTGTAGCATACTGTTTTGTGTCTGGTTAAGAGGTGTTCCATGTGCTTTTGGCAGATGATATTTCCAGCCACTCTGAAAGGTTTAAAAAGGCTGGTTTTCTGAACTGTCTGCTGCTGTATATGCTGTAATTCATATCTGGGCTGTTGAAGCTATGGATAAATTCAGCATTTCAGATGTACTTTGCTGTGAAAATAATAATAAAAATAAAATACCCCTCCAAAATATAAATAGTGAAGGAAAAAATATAAAAATATAGGTTTAATATTTTTATGGCTTATCTTTTTAAATTTGGAAAATTAAATTTTTGGGGTTTTTTTACAAAGCTGGGAGCCAACAAAATCAGTTCTCACTACAGCGATACGGGAGTCATCAGGCCCGCAGCATACCATTGCAAAAGAACAACATCATTAATTTTTCGTAAAAAAAACACTGGGGATGATTCTCAGAATGAGAAGATCAAATCTTCATGAGCTTATAGATTTCAACACTCCCCACCACCACACGGAAGACATGAAATGAAGACCGAAAAGCTGTTTCATCTTGCTGCATTATGCAAAATACATAGCTAAATAAGTAAGATGGGGTGTTATATATGGATGCCCTTTCTTTCCTTCTGTTTCGCTCATTAGAAAATAAAAACAGAAGCTGTTGTGACACAGCATGAGACAGAGCTTAAAATTTGGAGGGCCTGGAGCTGCTTATCTTTATTTTAACCTTAAACCACTTGTTTAGACAATTATAGCAGATGCACAGCCATTCTAGCAAGGCAAAGGTCACAGTCCCATATGTCTGCCAATCCCACACAAAATGTGTAGCATCTCTTATTTCATATCTGTTAGCCTCATACAAATGTCTTATTAACTACAGTGCTTACAGATATCAGGCATCCATGTTTATGAACCTGAATCACTGCCCAGATGAACTAATTGTGGAGAAGCCATAAGGGAAACTGTTCTTTGCAAATATTTATAAAGGATGGTTCACTGGTTATGTCTGGTGCTGCTTCCATGAGTAAACACTCACTCTGTGTGTAATTTAGATATAATAGATGCAGATATGTCAATATTTAAATTCTGGTAGAAATACATGTGCATGCTGTGCAAGTTCGTGTCTCAGTATTAATAATAAAAGGTACACCTCACTGTGAGTGCGTGCACATGTGCAAATTTTCTCACTAGAAAATATATACTTGGAAATTCAAATCTAGCACATTTCCACACATACAGAAAAGGAACTTTTTCTTCCAGCTTAACATACATTATTAATATGCATTAGCCACCCTCCAAGCCATATGCTTACGGAATCCAATTGGGCTCAGTACATATCCTTTCTATGTAGGAACTGCATTTATCTAGATTTCTAAATTTACATTAAACAAGGTAGCTGTCCTGGTTTTGGTTAAAACAGAACCTCAAAAAAAAAAAAAGCTAATGCTTTTGCCTGTAACACAGCCTTGTTCTCTAGAACAAAACGGTAATAACACTGAATTTGCTCAGACACTGGAGGTGTTGAGGGACCTATGGACTCTAGGCTTTTAGGTTTCAGTAGCTTTCATATAAAGCTGGCATATAGGATATCGGGGTGCTCACTCAAGCACTGTTACTTTTGCTAACCAGACCTGACAACATACTGAAATGCCTTTCTTTTTGCCTTGTACAGCTCCTCATTTTAAAATATTATGCGTCTTAAGTTGAGAGTGCTCAGCACCTCACAAAACAGAGTCCTTAAGCAGCACAGTCATACAGTTGCATTTCATTATGCTAACATTATGCTAACACTTTTCAGATTTGGTATCAATTTTATGCTGTTCACATGTTACCGCGGTTTGCTGTTTTCAGGTTTGTTGCTTTTGCTTCACAGTAAGAGGTCAGTTTACAATATTGCACAACTGGCTGCACCTTGGTAAAAAGAAATATATTGCCGACATGTGCCAAGCAACCATCCCAGTATTGCTTTCTCATTGCATTTTGTTTCTGATCTGCCAGACTAGGGTTATCACAGCCTCTCCGGGGCGAAGCCTGCCAAATGTGCTGAGCTCTGTCAAACTTGTGCGATGAGTCTCTGAAGTTCTCACCTGATGTGAGGAAGGTTTCATCCATACAGAGGCTTTTGCCTAAGCAAAATGGATCAAATTGAAAGCAGTTGTAATTTGGAGCATAAATCATACGTCAAATAGCAGAACTGCAGTTTACCTGTCATTTTACATGAGGAAAATATGCATAACTGGTATTTTGCTGAGAAATACATATGTAGAGTTTAAAAATAAAAGAGAATTCTTGCTTTAAAGGAAAACCGGTGCTTTATCATTAAGATTAATATAGGTATCCAAAACAGTATGTGTCTGCAAAATACAAGAATTTTTAAAAATAGATTCCAGTTGGAAAGCAAGGCCCACCTCAGACCAGTTTCCACGCTCTGTGAATTGTGGATCAGGGTCTAAAAAGCTTACATCTCAGTGGGAAATGTCCTTTATCTCCTTTCACAGCAGGTGAGTCTGTCAAAGGTGAAGAATGATACCAAGAAGACTCCTTCCAGCCCACTCTATCTTTCAGTCTTGTTTTGCTTTATTAAATTTTTTAAGCAGTTCATCAGGTTAGTCACCAAGCTTTATTCTCTATTATTGCACTAATTTTAAAATGATACTATTTTGTCTGCAGGAATAATGAGAAAAAGTCATTGGGGATCAGCTGTGGATATATGGCCCCTCCTTTACTCATGCTCTCGTGGGGTGGATTAGTCATGTGTTGGTTTAACACATCCCTACAGGCAATGTCTTATTGCTTAAGGTTCAGAAATATGAATAATAAAACTAGACCATAAGCTATTTAGCTTGCTAGAAATTAAATTTAACAGCTTCAGCTCATGAATCCAGCTGTAAAAGTACATACAAGGCATTAAATTAACAGGAACACATGGAAATCTACAGGATCATATTCCAGAGGAACTAAGTTTTCTGTTTGTTTTACCAGATAATCTGGTAAAACTAGACAAAACAGATTTTTTTTTTCTAATGTTAAACTTCTCATTCTACCAACAAAATCCTCTTTTGAAGAAACTTTACTGCTGCAGAACAATATTCAAAACCCTGACTTGTCCTCCTCTTATAAAAACACCACATCTCTCCACCAGTCAGCTTCCTTGTCGCTGTAGCAAAAAACTGATTCACTTCGGAAGGATTAATGTGCCCAAGGGATTATCTGTTTTCTTCCAAATATACTGATTAATCCCACTAAAGATATTGCATCTGCCTACAAATTTCTTGTGCATGTCATGCCACAGCAGTGCTTCTAGTGTTAGCATTTGAGAATATATTCATGTAAACAGAAATTAATGACTAAAATCTTGCATCTCAAGAACAAGCTCCAGTCCAAAGAGAGTTTATTTTTTCCACATTGCTGTTGTTACTGATTCCATATAGAAAACATTCAAACACTGCAGTAACAGACAGCAGCATAAAATCCCAGGGTTAGATATGTGGGGTTTCATTGATATCTTTGTAAGGTGTATTTGAGCCTTATTTGGCAGAAGTTTCATGTAGGAAATTCTTGTGTTAAATGCTATGATTGCTCTTAAGACAGTGATAAGTGAGAAAATACGGGTGATGGTGCAGTGGGCTTCAAAGAAAGGTGAGCTTTGCATCAATTATGAACATATCAGTGAGGGCATATTGAGGTAGGCCAGGTTAAGAGCAAAAATGAACATCTGGCAACTTGTTTTTCTCCAGACCCTATGCGCAACACCTGCACAAAGGCCAAATACTTTGCCATTACATGAGATTTCAGGATTTCTTATTGCATGAGGAAAATAAAGTGCTTTTTATCCCTTGGAGTAAATCCTAATTCTGCTTCTGAGGCCAAAATAACTCTTTCTGCATTGCAGTTGTGTTTTGGCAGCACAAATCAGGACAACAGACTTTCATGGTAAATCTCTGTACAGACCAGTGCACCAGTAATGGCTAATAATGGGAGCCAGGCCAATGACCAGCTGCTTGCCAGCTCTGTTCCTTCTGCACAGTACTAAGTGACATCAGGAATAGGATGTTCTGCTTACTTATCCCACAGTCCCCCAAAAAAGAAGAACTGCTGTCAGAGTCCTGGGTCATATCTCGTGTGGAGTCAGTTGTCCCTTGTTGCCCAGATATTCTTTATATAATTGCTGCTAGGCAGCCTTTTTAGGAGAAAGTTGGTTTCATCACAGCCACATATCCATCAACTTTATTGTCTTCTGACATCATCCTTCATGCCCCTATACTGCTGTTGCTAAGTGACACGCTACTTATTGTGAAATCACAGCTGACTAAGTGTTGTTCAAGTTATCATAGTTACTGTCTTTTCACCTATTATATACAGCCTTATCTTTTGTAGTGGTAGAGAAGGAAGTGCTTAGTTACAGCACTATAAAAGGGAGCAATGAAGATGTCCCTTAAAATTATTACCTGATTAGTATTCATATTTAAAATATAACATCACATATTATTGCACACAATGAGTTTTGTTAACATCAGAGGTATATATTAAGATACCTCTTTATGTACATATTAAGATACACCTAAACCAGGTGTAAGGTCTAGCTAGTAAGTAACCTGTCTCATGACCTGTCTCATCAGTTACCACAAGACATCAGACAGTGGTGAATAATTAAATCTGCTTCTAAGTAAAACTCTCTAATACCTGTTATATTTTTCAACCTTTCATTTTTAGCTATCTTTTCATGTATACAGACACTAGTCTTTCTGAGAATTCTGCTAAGCTCTTAGCTACCATGATATCTTATGCAAAGATAACAATGCCTACTAGTTAAGAACTGCCTAAATATGTACTGAAATAAGAATATTTTTACCAGTTGGAAATGTTCTGCCTGCCATAAAATTCATCCTTGGTTTATAGGGGAAAAATGTGACATACTCAATTTTAACCTTGGTTAAAAAGTCATACTTTTCTGATTTGTCATGATGACATGTGTTAAGAATCAAAGGAATCATTTGCTTTCTTAATGGTATGGGAATATAATTTGCAGTTTGTTTTTAAAAGCTGAATCAGTTTTCAGATATCATTCCTCAAGAAATATGTTTTCAATTATACCCCGCTTCCATTTTTATTTCAGACTAGCTACACAATCTATTTAAGCACGATATTTTTTTTTTTCATAAAGATATCTCTCAAACACCTTCTTTCCTAAGTCTCCATTTTTGTTGGAATTGCTTATGTGATGTGTAGAATAGGCCACTTATTTTAATGATGTCCAGTTTACCCTGAGTGTGCCTCTCATTGATTGTTGGCTTCATTTGCTCTCACTTTGATTTGTGCTTTGAAAATCCCAAATCATTGGTGTTATCCACAAAGACAGTTAAGACCCATTGGCAGGAAAAATTTCATATTACTTTAATGCTGTAATTAATTCTCGTGTCTGTATACAGTACTAGCTGCACAATAATTCACGACACTACATTCTGGATAAACCACATTCTGAATGTAATATAATAATTACCACCCTTAACAGACCATTTATGCTTCTACAGAAGGATCCCAAGTCTGCCTGGGCAGACTAGAGCATTAATAAGAATAAGGGTGGTGAATTATTCATCATGCAGTGAATCCGCTCCCTAATTTAGCTGATTGCTTCACACCTTCCAGCAGAAAAGAAACTTCAACTGTTTTTGCTTTTTCCATACAACTCTTTTCTGGATGGAGCCTTCATCAGTGTTAAAATATCATTCCTTCTGGTTAGAATTTTACCTCCAGCTTTGGAGACCCCATCTATTCCTCTGCTCCTAGACCCTGACTTCAATTTCCTCTCCATTTAAGAAGGGCTCATCTTATTCCCTTTGTACCATACCACTGCTTAAATGCCGTAGTAATGATTCACTCAGATAGCTAACCATGAAAACCAGAGATTATTTCTTGGTTTTCTTAAAGGATTTTCAGCAATGCATCTGCTCCTTCTCACTTAATATGCTAATCCATAAAATCTAGTTAGGACACAGATAAACAGAGAATAGCAAAAGAACCTATACTCTGCCTATAGCATTTTTCTAGATGTCTAAAAGAAACAGGGCTGGATATTTTGTATCATTTATGTCAATAAAAGGCTTTTCAAGCTGGTTATTTTTGATTACCTTTCCTTTCCCATATTTCTGTTCTCTTTTCTCATTTTTATAAATTGGACTAGGAACCACGTTTTATTTTGTGTCTGGATACAGTCAAGTTCAAGACAAACATGTAAGGATCATTATATTTTCGTATGTCCATAATTAGCATCTTATACGCATTAGCTGAATGATCTCTTGTTGGAAATCATTGTTTTAATAGAAACAAAATAGTCCACAGGTACAAGACCAGATTGGACAGGGCTCTGAGCAATCTGATCTAGTTAGTGGTGTCCCTGCTTGCTGCAGGGGGGTTGGACTAGATGACCTCTAGGGGTCCCTTCCAACCCAAAACTTTCTATGATTCTATGATTCTATACAACTGATTTCCTTTAGAACTAGCATTCCGTGAATTAGCATGCTGTGAACTTTCTATCCATACTATAAAAAACATATGAATCAGATGCGTAATATATGAAGCACAGCATCCTGTCCGTGACGGTAGCCAGCACCAGATGTTTTACAGAAAGGTAGAAAAACCCTTACAGTAGGCAGATGTTGGATTATTTCTCTACTCAGGAGGTCTCATCCTAAGCTCTAATACTTAGAGACTGTCTAAAGCCCTAAAGGGTGAAGTTTTATTTTCATTCCAGAACTCTTCTTTAGTGTCTCACTAAGTTTTGCTCTTTGAGAGTGTTTGTTGTGGGGTAGTGGCAGGAACTGAGTTGAGTTGGCTCCAGATGTAGGTTCAGCATTGTTTCCCATGTTGGAGCAACATGCAAGAGCAAACTGCTCAGAGCAACCGGAATATTAAACTGCTTAACTGTTAGCCCCAGGCAAACATAAAGGAGCAAAATGTAGCTAGAAAATTACATTTCTCAACATTTTAGAAACTAAATTGATATTCACCAGGGCAACAGAGGGCATGTTCCTGAATCCAGGCTATCCTGCTGTTAAACTCCAAATTCTTGCTACAAGACATGGAGGTGTCTGTGCTTTTAGAAACAGTTGAACATACTTTTGTAATGGAAAATCTTTGGCAATTTAAATACAGTGGTCGCTACTTCAGGCACAGATGTACCATGGGTAAACACCACTGTGTTTACAACGGGAACACAAGTTCATTGTCTCATGAACATGTGTGGTGACAACACTAAGGCAAGGAGCAGGAAATGGATGTTAATGAGGCTGAAGAGCCAAAGTCTCTCTGGGACCAATTGTGAAAGAAAGTTAAAGCTTCCCTTCCTGGCTGTCATGCACTGGAGCAGTCCTGCTGCCTCTGTGGCTACAGCGCTGCTCTCCTGTCCGTGTCGGGTCTTCTGGTGCCTCATCACGACTTGTCCTCTTTCTCTCCTGTTCCTCAGTAGGCCTACTGAAAGATGAGTATAAGAACTCAGACTACCTCTGTTAACAGTATGATACCTCACACCTTTGAGAGCAATCTCCTCGAGCTCTGAATTACAAATCTGATTTATAATAATTGATGCATTGGGTCAAATTATGTTCGTTAACATGATATGAAACACCTCAAAAATGTTAGTGGAAGTTCTGTATGTGCAGGAGAGGAAAAAATTTTTTTACAAAATTAATACAGAATAGTTTTAAGTCCAAAAGTCTATTTACCTGTTGTCCTCAAGGGAATCCAGATCTTTAAGCATCTCTCTGCAGAGAGATGGACCAGCATAGGTCCAGCAATAGTTAAAGGTCAAATAAATGTCATAACCGTAACACTAACATATTACCATAGAACTTCAAGAAATACTCTGTGCATTTTTTAAAATTCTTTATTACTCAAATTCCTAGCTGTACAGTGATCCAGTGTCAATATTTGGTTTGGCATTTAGGATTGTCTCCTAGGAAATGAGAAGCGTGGATTCAATACTCTGAGGGCTTCTCAGACTCTGAGCCAGAAACTTCACGGCTATTCCTCTGTGCTTGCTGTTGCCTATCGGCCAAACTTCAAGGGCAACCTGTTTAACACATGGACATACCGCGCTGCCTATAAGAGACACCTAAGTTTCCTTTATCGCAGTGGAGAACCAAGTCTATAGCTAAGCTGCTCCAAGTAACTCCCTGAGGGTGATGCGGACACCTAGCTCTTTCCACTAACTCTGCAGAAAAACGCAGCTTAGGCAGCCTAAACCTCTCAAAAGGCTCATAAATGCTGCAATGCCTAATCTAAATGGCTGAAGTAGGAGGTTTAACTAGTGCTGCCCATACCTACTTTAATTCTCTGCAGTCTCATGCAGATAGACTGTTGTATCGGTTTGTTGTGGGTCAACCCCGGTAGGCAGCTCAGCCCCACACAGCCACATGCTCACCTTCCCCAGTGAGATGGAGGAGAGAGTCACAAGGGTAAAAGTGTAAAAACTCGTGGGCTGAGATAAAGACAGTCAACTAGGTAAAGCAATGCTGTGTGCGCAAGCAAGGCAAAATAAGGAATTACCTCAGTACTTCCTATCGGCAGGCAGCCGTTTAGCCATTTCCAGGAAAACAGGGATTCATCATGCATAACTTAATTGGGAAGACAAGAGGCATAACCCTGAATGTCACCTACTTCCTTCTTCTTTCTGCCAGCTTTTATTGCTGAGCATGATGCCATATGGCATGGAACATCCCTTTGGTCAGCTGGGGTCCGCTGTCCCGGCTGTGTCCCCTCTTGACTTCTCGTGCATCCCCAGCTTTCTTGCTAGGAGGACATGGTGAGAAGCAGAGAAGGCTTTGACACTGGTCAAAGACAGTGAAAACATGGGTGTGTTATCAACACTGTTTTCATCACAAATGCAAAACATAGCTACATAAGAGTTGTTATGAAAAAAATTAATTTCATCCCAGCCAAAACCAGTACCCTGTTGTACTAGGACTACACTGTCACATTTTAAAGTCATTCTTTGCAACCAGAAAGATGAGAAAATTGCTAATTTTCTTAAGAAAATTAATAATTCTTGTGTTGTTACATAATTCTATGAGCAGACACAGACTTTAATACCCCCAGAACTACTACATGAAATAAGCCCCTTCTTGTCCTGGTATATAGACATTTTCTTTGGAAGTGAATTGTGTTGTAAATTGGGGAAAGAAATCATTAAGCGTAGCATGGAATGGTTGATACTGCAGATGACATTCTTGTTATGAGAAAGAAGGATACTGTTTTCTTTCACAGAATATTGCTTAGGCATCCTGATTTTATTTTAAAGGCATTATTATTTCCCCCCCCCCTTCAGATGGAGCTTACAGATATATTTTTGTTTGAGATGCTGTAGACTCAAGAAAGTGCTTATTATTGCAACCGCAACATGAAGTAGGGCACATACATTATTTTTATGCAATTACATATTGTATTAGTAATGAAGATAGAGAAAGAAGATGTAAAAAATCTAGAGTTTTTCCACATGATTGCTTTATCCTGGTGTTGCTACCATCATGCTGAAAAGGGAATTCTTGAACGTCAATACCATTCCATACATTTCCTCTGTCAGCCTTTCCTCTAGAGTTACAGTACTCATTTGCTTGGTTCAGTCTTTGCTATTGAAGCCAAAAAGCCACAGTCATTTGTCCTAACTTATGCATGCTATCAAAAAGGATTTTAGATCGCAGGACACAGCGGAAAACTGCAATCCGACTCTCAACTTAAATACAAACAGAGATGGAAGAGATAAATGATGTGCACATTTACTTGATGATCTCAGATTACTTTGTGTTATGGTGCATGTGATATTTGTTTTTATTCCACATTATACACTATTTCAATTTATTTTTCATTATTTAGTAGTATATTGCCCAAAAGCTTTTGCTAATTTAACAACTGCATTCAGTTATTGTGAATATGCAGCTTAATGATACATTGTTTAGGCAAAATGATGCACAATAAATTGAAAAACATCAAACTGCTGTATTGAACATAAACAGACTACCTTTGCAAGCACATCCTTTATGTGCAAATATAAACTTTGCTTTGTCTGTTCAGTAACATGTCTGCCTTTTTTACTGTTTGGTTGCAATTAGGCAAATTTATACTGCAACAGAAAACTTCTTCGCCATCTATTTTTGGTCCTAAGTTGAGTAATGTTTGTGACAGAAGAAACAGAAAAATTCTAGTGACAGATAGGTCACTATACTAAAATCTAAACTGTTACTGTCAGTCTGGAACAATTTAATGCCAGAGACATAGCAGCTGAGTACCCCAAGTTATTTTTAGAGGACAGTTATATGGCATATGCCTAAAAAAAATTCAGTTATTTCTGGTATGCCCACGAAATATTTTTTGTACATTACATTAGTAATTAGAAGAATAAACCCAAAAAGAACAAAGAAATACAACTTTTGGATTCATATCATATACATATATTTATGCTTTATTAGATAATACCTAATTCATTTTCACTTGCTGGAAATGTCTGAATAATAGAGAAATTGCATATTAGATATCAGTATATTAGACATTACTATATTAGATCCTAGTGTTCGTAACAAAATCACCAACAAGCAAGCCAGCAACTAATCAATCGCTATTTTTCTTGCGATGTCATTGCCTAAATGCACAGTTCCTTGGACTATCCGGGCTTCCCAGAAACACCCAGTTCTACTCCATCGTCTTCCCTCCCCTTAACACTGAAACTGCATCCAGCTCTGACAGCCTGCCACAGAGGCACACTCTCTAGTCATCTCTTTATCTACTTGCCTCGAAGCTATTGCCACATAACCTTTAACAGACAAAAAAGCTCTGCAGTATACAATGAGATTATATATTGATATTTGTAGGTTGCATTTCATTTATACCTTCCCTGTAAGTGTGCTTGCAGCTTCCTTGGTGACTTTTTCTCTGAAGCCACAACAAGTTTGCTAAGTATACTGGTATGAGATTTTCCTTGTCTGCACAGGGAGAAACTAGGTATAGAGTCGAATGCGGTGACAATGTAATGGACTTAATGTTAGCTGGTGTGGGACTCCTTCGTGTCCATGTAGCTAACACAGCTATGAACATCTGAGTAGTTACCCTAGGCTCTCTATAGTCAGCAGGGAGACAAATGCATATATTAGAATATGATTTATTTGATCCTAAAATACATGTTTAAAATAAATCAGAAGACACAGAAAAGGTGCAGGTCTTTAACTCTTTTTTCCTGTTTGGAAATCACTATCCCCAAAATGCAGTGCAGGTACAATTGCCAGGTGGTTATTTTGTGGTGTTTTGGCTAAACTCTGATAAATGCTCTCTACTTGAAAAGAAACGGGTACAGCATGAAAGTTGTCCCAGCATCTCCTTATTCAGTAAATATTTCCTAAGGATGATTTATTGTTTCGCTTTGTACTACATGACATACAGAGGTCACTTGTTGGAAAAGCAAGAAAACTAAGAAAACTGGCCCCACTGACAATCAATACTGTTTTGTTGGCTCTTAACAACATAAAGGAAGGAAGGAAATCAGGGGTTACTGCATATTGCACTTTATAATCCATTTAAGAAATCACATCAGTATTTATTGGCAGAAAAGACTGGGTGGAGAGGACAGGGAGATATTAACTGCATTTATGTGGAAAACAGAGATGGGAGTGTAGTCTGGGTAACAGTAGGCAAAATACTTGCTCTGAAAAGGAAATATTTTCTTAAATATTACAATAGCACCTTGAAAATCCATTCAGGAATTGGCTCATAGTTTCTCCTGATAGTGCCGAGCGGTAGGTCAGGTCACTGAGACGAAGAAATTACAGTCTAAACGATGGAGTCAGACAAGGGACACATTTGGTTCATCAGCATTTCTGTCAGTTATGGAAATATCTCAAACGGAAAATGTTTTCCATATATAAGCACTTTCTGCTACAATTCTCTGCTGCCTTTGATATGCCTTACAACAATTATATGTAGCTATGTAGCACTGGTACTTCGGACATCACCTGATGGGCTGCAGAGCACCATTTTTACCAGTGTAAAAGGCAGTGCCCTTTATAAGTATAAACTAACACAGTTTATGATACATCCCTTTCTTTTATGACTCTGTATATAGGTGTATAACTGTTGTGATTATGAAACTAGGTCTAAGCTCACAGAATTTCCTTCTTTTCCTATTTATTGCTGTGCAGTAGCATGAGAATAAAATTAAAATGATTGAATTTTTTTCGTTTGTGTGTTTTACATTGTGATCTGACCGAATTAGTGAAAGAATAGAAAAGAACAGGATCTAACATCTGGCAAGATGTAACTTGGACATTCTTCTTGATTGTGTCTGGTTCAAATGCCAGGTGTCTATCACCTGGGGTGTAGTCTTGCTTTGGCAAGGTAAATCTATTACTAACTCTCTGAAGAATGCCGTCTCTGAATGATGCCGCTGCTAATGGAACACTGATTTACTGCCACAACTGTAAAGGATTTTTTTAACATTGTGTTACACTTCCCATCAATTTAGATCAACCAAACCTACCATATGTGAGAACATATCTGCGTTTTTCTGCAATAAAACCGAAATGATGAAAGCTTTGCTTTCCCTGAGGTATCATCCACTATTGGTAACCCCATTGTTTTTTCTTTAGCCCGCATCTTCTTTGTCAGGGCTGGAGCACATTATTCCTGCAATGCTTGCCAGAATTCTATGGCTTATTTGTTGTTTGAGACTCACCATATGTGTCTTTGATCCCTGCCTAGTAGGCACCTTGGCTGCTTGCCAGTTTGGCACTTTAGGATTATCAGCAGTATGAATAGCTCCCTTGCTTCTGATTCTGTCCTTCTTGCTGTCATCAAATCACTCGTTAAACAACTTTCTTATTTTCTTTTAGATGCTTGTAAACGAACAACCTATTTTTACCATGCCTTTCTTGGCCAAGGTTTTGTGTCACACTGGAGGAAATCCAACAACTTGATGTTTCCACTCCTAATGATCTGACTGCCAACTACCTGTGTAATTGCATGGGAACAATAAGGAGTACAGAAACACCTCTCGTGGTAATATTTGAAGTTTCTCTGCATATTACACAAATTTGCCCGTTCTCCCCATCTGGTAAGCTTGGTGGCATGACTTTTATGAGAGATTATTTATTTTAGTGAAAAGCATTCCTTTTAATAAACTTCTTAAAACCTTTGACCAGGATACAGTGTGAGCCAACAACGATAGATTCAGAGGAGTATCAGAATGATAAATAGTTTTAAGAGACAGATGGAAAGCCAAAAGCCAGTCATGTGCAATCTCTATTCACTATCCTGATGCAGCACTAAACACATCTGAGTCCTTCCATGTGTTCTAGTAAACTGAAGTTGTTCCAAAATGCCATTGTTGAACAAAAAATATGCAGAATCAAAATAAAGAACAGCACAGGGCATATAAAGGTCCAGACTGTGAGAGGCCCATATGCTGTTACAGAAAGATCTGCCAGAAGTCTCCATTATTCTTTACATGATTTTGCAAATGCTTCCATCAGTAAACATACTGGTACTACCACTGAAAGTAGACAAGGTTAAACAGCACATTGCACCCTACCTACCCTCATGCTAACTCACAAAGTGGGGTGAAGGAAGCTTTGTCGCCCCTGCAAGCAAAGAACAGCATTGGCATGGTTACGCCTGCCTAAGACGCGCTCTTCTTGGAGCTGCTTTCTCACTGTGCTGTCCCATGTGACTCTTGCCTGGGAATAACGGTTTAGCTCTAAAGCTTTTAACACACAGTGCTTTTTTGATAGATAAATTAACACACAGTGCTTAAATTTAACACACAGTGCTTTTTTTGATCGATAAATTATCATGTCCTTCTCCCAAGAAACATGGGAGTTTCAGATTAATGGGTTTTATTTATAAGTCTCATGACTTTGAAACAACTGCTTACATAGAATTAGTTACAGTTATATTAGTTATATTCTCCTTCTCTGCCTGAGAACACTGGGATTTCAAATAAAGATGCTCCTTTTCAGCATACTTGGTGGTACTCTGTCTTAAAGCAGATTTGTGTCTGAAAGTGTTCACAGTGGACATAGGCTGGAAGAGCACACTGAAGCCCTAAGCCTCACAAAAATGGCATTCAATTCTGGCAGTATGTTTTATAGTTATGTTCGTAGTAACAGTGAGAGACAAAGCAGCAATGTTATCAGAAGGGATTTAATGTGAAGAAGACAGCGGTTTGATGGCTAAGCTACCTGCAGAGGGTTATAACGAAGCTAATTTCAGAGGTATTTGTAAGAAAGATGATTAAAGGCAAGCTTGACTTCAGTGCTGGAGTAACTTGAGAACAGGGCAGATAGGTAGGAGAGGTACACTTTATACACAGGCGTACTCTAACTTCCTCCTGATTGCATTTTTGACCCTATTTCCAACTCGCTATGAAATGTGTAGAAAAGTGCAAAATGAAATGATTTACCTCAATAAAATGCTTTTCTTTTCACATTACCACATCATAGACACAGTTGTGTCTCACTGGGAAACAAACGAGAAGGGCTTGATTTTTTGGCCAGCCTTTGTACATTTTCTCTTTAGCTTTACAGGTAACAAGACCAAAGCAAGCACCCAGAGCCAGCATTTAATGGAGACTTAGTGGAGTTTTGAACTGTGAAAATAGAAGAATTATGAATTCAGAAATATTTTACTGGAAGCAGACAGAAAAGATACTAACTGCTTGCAGGTCACAGCCAGGAGAGAAGCCCCCTGGCACTTCTCAGATTTGAAACTGCAGAGGTGCCCACCTGCAATATTTTAAAATAAATCTGTATTTTAAATATTTTGTTTTTGAAAAGCTATTATCCTCGAAAACCAGAAATTTCCCAGCCAATCAATCAGTATCCAGTTTTGGTTTACAATGGCACTCAGAAACAGGGAGGCTTTTGGATGCACCGAACACCAGGCTTGACACGCAAAACAGCAAAAGAAGAGGACGGTGCTTGGAGAGCATCATCTGTCCCGGAACGACTGGAACAGATACTTGGCCGTAAACCCAATAATGTTTTGCAGAAACTGACCAAGGGAAAGGCTAGCGAATTTAACACCAAATCCCCGATACCCCGGAAAACGAACGATCCAGAAACCATCTCCAATGCACACGGTATTTCGCTCGAGAGTAGTGTGGAAAGTTGGCTGACATGCCGAGCACTGAAGGAGATGACAAAATACAACCTGTTGCTGCTGAGCACGCCGCCGAAGCCTGGAAAGTATTCCTTTCGCGACGCTCTAGAGTTTCTGCCCCTCAAGCGACAACCATAAACGCCAGCGTGCACGTAAGGCCTGCGGTCGAAGCCCCGCCGCCACCCCAACGGCCCGGTCAACCAGACAGGTTTTATTCCTGCCGCCTGCGCAGCCCCAGGACCCCACCACCGTAAGCTGGCTCGGCCTCGACGCAGCCCCGTCCCTTCTCCTCGCCCCCCTCTCCCCTCATGCCTTCCGCCGCCAGCACTGAAGGCCCAGGCTGGGCCCCATCCCGCCGGCTGCGCGGCGGGTCGGGAGGGACGCGGGGCCCGGCAGCCGGCTGTCCCCGTGGTGGTGCCCCCCGCTCTCCCCCAGCTCCCCGCGTCTCCTCAGGGGCTCCCCCCCCGCAGCGGCAGGCT